>ERZ795059.81-NODE-81-length-137508-cov-16.486406_pt1 | contig 137508 bp, 118 predicted proteins | sample MGYA00375143_ERZ795059 | MGnify/ENA primary metagenome ERZ795059 (study PRJEB30188, sample SAMN05720168) | activated sludge metagenome | isolation source: Anaerobic digester | place: USA | collected 2015-01-07 ... | reverse complement strand
AGGCCGGAGGATCAGCTCGGGCCGCGCTTTCCGGATATGATGCATTGTTACGATCGGGGGCTGGGTGATGTGGCGCGGGATGCGGCGGCGAGGCTGGGAATGAGGCTGCGCGAGGGGGTTTTTTGCTGGGTGACCGGCCCGGCCTATGAGACTGCGGCGGAGGTGCGCATGCTGCGCCAGCTCGGGGGGGATGCGGTCTCGATGTCGACCGCCCCGGAGGTGATCGTCGCGCGGCAGCGTCATCTGCGCGTGCTCGGCATCTCCCTGATCACCAATCCCGGCACGGGTCTGACGACGGCCAAACTAACCCATGAGGAGGTCACAGCTACCGCCAATCAGGCGGGGGAGCGGATGGGGCAGCTCCTGCTCGAGATCGCTCGCCGTCTGGAGGGGGAGCCAACCCGGCCGGAGCGGGGATGATTTACTGAAAAATATTGACAATATTATTGAAATTGCGTATATTTATCAGCTTGGCATTTTGGCGTGTTCGTCTAGGGGTCTAGGACGCTGGCCTCTCACGCCGGTAACACGGGTTCGAATCCCGTACACGCTACAAAATTCAAGTGCTGCACAGCAAGATGTTCTCTGAACATAACGCGCCCGTAGCTCAACTGGATAGAGCATCTGGCTACGGACCAGAAGGTTGGGGATTCGAGCTCCTCCGGGCGCGCATTTTTTGGGAAGGCTCTCCTCATGCAGGATCATGCAGCCTGGATGCGGCTCGCGCTTGCCGAAGCCAGGAAGGCCCTGAATAAGAATGAGGTTCCGGTCGGTGCCGTTGTGGTGTATGAGGGCCGGGTAATTGGCAGGGGGTACAATCTCATCGAATCCCTGCAAGATCCCACCGCGCATGCGGAGATGCTGGCCGTAACCGCCGCAGCCAATACTCTCGCCTCCTGGCGGCTGGATCAATCCATCCTGTATGTCACCCTCGAACCTTGTATGATGTGCACAGGCGCGATCCTGCTCGCCAGGATTCCGCTGATTGTTTATGGTGCGGCCGATCCTCGTTACGGGGCGTGCGGGAGTGCACTGCAGATGGCTGACGGCGCCAAGCTGGATATTCAGGCCAGGGTCATCGGCGGGATCATGAAAGAGGAGAGCAGTCTTCTCTTGAAGGAGTTCTTTCGCAAGCTGCGTCAAAATTAGCCCCTCTTTCCAACGAGGAGCGGGCCATGAGTTTCAGGAGAGGTGCCGGAGCGGCTGATCGGGGCGGTCTCGAAAACCGTTGTGCCCTTGCGGGTACCCAGGGTTCGAATCCCTGCCTCTCCGCAGATGGAGATCAGGCTGTTGTTTCGGAGAGGTGTCCGAGAGGCTTAAGGAGCACGCTTGGAAAGCGTGTGTAGGCGACCCCTACCGCGGGTTCGAATCCCGCCCTCTCCGCCAGAGGTCTTCTGCTCGCTCGTGCGGCGGGGCCGGCGTCATCCTGCTGCAAATCTTTCGGGGCTGTAGCTCAGCTGGGAGAGCGATACGTTCGCAACGTATAGGTCGTGGGTTCGAATCCCATCAGCTCCACACAAGAGGCTGTGCTAGACGGGGAGCTAGCGGTGCCCTGTAACCTGCAACCCGCTCCAGCAGGGTCGAATTCCCATTCTGAGGCCTGCTCACGTTCTTGTCTCGCCATGGTGTGCAATGCTGAAAGCCCAAGCCCTACGCAATAGATGCGTGCCCAACCCCGTCAGGATCGGAAGATAGCAGCGGCAAGCACATTCTCTATGTGCCGTAGGAGTACTTGGCTGGAGTTGTGCGCTGTGTCGTCTGGTGCGCAGGGGGGTCGAAGGTGGGTGCACAGCCTTTTTTTTTGACGTGACCGAAGCCGGATCCCTCCATGTCCTACTTGGTGCTTGCCCGAAAATATCGCCCCATGTTTTTTGCCGACGTTCTGGGGCAGCAGCATGTGACTCACACCCTGCAGAATGCCATCCAACAGAACCGGATTGCCAATGCCTACCTTTTTTCCGGGCCGCGCGGCATTGGCAAGACCACGGTTGCTCGTCTCCTTGCCAAGGCCCTCAACTGCGATCAGGGCCCCACAATCAACCCCTGTAACACCTGTAGTTCCTGCATAGAGATCAATGAAAGCCGCAGCCTCGATGTATTCGAGATTGACGGCGCCTCCAATCGCGGCATCGACGAGGTGCGTAATCTGCGCGAGGGGCTGCGCTACGCGCCCCATCCCGGCAAATACCGCATTTATATCATCGATGAAGTGCACATGCTCACCAACGAGGCCTTCAACGCCCTGTTGAAGACCCTGGAGGAGCCGCCCGCGCGGGTGTTGTTCATCTTTGCCACCACCGAATCACATAAGGTCCCGGCGACGATCCTGTCGCGCTGCCAGCGCTTCGACTTCAAGCGCATGCCCCATCAGTTTATTGTCGAGCAGCTGCAGACGATGTGCCGTCAAGAGGAGATCGCGATCGATGCGGAATCACTGCGCATGATCGCGCTCAAGGCCGACGGCAGCATGCGGGATTCGCAGAGTATTCTCGACCAGATCATTGCCTTCGCCGGTAAAAACATCCAGGCCAGGGATGTGGCCTCGCTGCTCGGGATCATCGATCAGGAGCTCTTTTTTCGGGTCACGGATCTGATTCAGGCCGGGGACGTGGATGGCGCAATCAAGCTTGCCGACCATCTTTTTGCGGAGGGCTTCGACTTTGACGAATTTCTCATCGGCCTTGCCGAGCATCTGCGCAATTTTCTGGTGGTGAAAAGCGGCAGCGATCCTCATCTCATTGACTGTTCCGAGGAGCATATTGTGCGCTATCGGGAGCAGATGGAGGCCTTTTCCATCGAGGATCTGCTGCGGTTGATCAAGGTGGCGGCGGATGCCGAAAACCTGGTACGCCGCAGCAGCAATGCCCGGCTCCATTTCGAGGTCGGCCTGGTCAAGATGGTGCGGATGAGCAGCAGCGTGCAGCTGACCACCCTCATGGAGCAGCTGGGAGAGGTAAAAAAAAAGTCTAATTCCCTCCCCTTGAGCAGCTCCACCTCCCCTGGCTACAAGCCCTCTTTTCTCGCCCAAACTCCGAACCCGACCACTTCCCGTCCTTCGGCCGCACCTCCAGCAGCTGCGCCCGCCGGCCCCGCTTTGATTCCTGCAGATGCAGTTTCGCCGGAGCAGAAAGCAGTGGTTGAGCAGGCGCCCGCTCTTTCTTTAGCTGCGGTGGAAGAGCGCTGGCAGGGTGTGCTCGATGCGGTGCGCACCCAGAAGGTCGCGCTTGGCACTTTTTTGCAAGAGGGCTGGCCGGTCAAGGTGGGCGCAGGGCAGCTGGAGATCATGTTCGGCCGCGAGAGCAGTTTCCAGATGAATGCGGTCGAAAACAACCGCCTGCTTCTGCAGGAGATCATGACCGGGATTCTGGGGGTTCCGCTGCGGCTCCTGTGTGTGAAAGATGAGGATGGGATCCTGCCGCGGGTGCGCAAAATCCCGGCGCTGACCGATCGCAAGAGCGAGTTCGAGAAGAAGCTGCGGGATGACGTCCGCATGCAAAGAATAGTGCAAGAGTTCGACGCTGAATTCATCAAATAGCCGACAGAGGTGGTTTATGTTCAACAAGGGAAACATGGGCGGCCTTCTGCGTCAGGCGCAGAAGATGCAGGAAGATCTGCAGAAAATGCAGGCCAACCTGGCCAATCTGAGGGTTGAGGGCACGGCCGGCGGCAACATGGTCACAGTCACTGCCAACGCCGCGCAGGAGATCCTGCAGGTAAAGATCAACCCGGAGGTAGTCGATCCGGAGGATGTTGAGATGCTGGAGGATCTGGTCCTGGCCGCGGTCAATCAAGCCCTGCAAAACGGGCGCGCCAAAGCGGAAGAGGAGATGGCTAAAGTCACCGGCGGCATGGATCCGGGCGGGATGCTCGGCGGCCTCAAATTGCCGGGTATGTGAGAAACGCTCTGATGTGTGAGGTCTGGCGGTGAACTATTCATCCGAGGCGGTTGAACGAGCCATCCATGAGCTGAGCAAGCTGCCGGGCATCGGACGCAAATCGGCTCAGCGCCTGGTCTTCTTTCTGCTCAAGGTGCCTGAGGAGGAGGTGCGCGCCCTGGCGGGCTCCCTCGCCGAACTGCATGAGAAGGTGCGCTACTGCTCGCGCTGTTTCAATATCACCGAAGAGGATCCCTGTCCGATCTGCGCTGATGAGATGCGGGACCGCCGACTCATTTGCGTTGTGGAGGAGGCCAATGACGTGGTCGCCCTGGAAAAGACCGGAGAATTCAAGGGGCTTTATCACGTCCTCGGGGGTGCGCTCTCCCCTCTGGACGGCATTGGGCCGGATGATCTGAAAATCAAGGAGCTGCTCGGGCGGTTGAGCGAAGAGGTCGAGGAGATCATTCTCGCCACCAATCCCAACACCGAGGGAGAGGCCACCGCCCTCTACCTGGCCCGTCTTTTCAAACCCATGCAGGTGCGGGTTTCGCGCATCGCCCGCGGCATCCCGGTGGGCGCAGACATCGAGTACGCCGACGAGATGACCCTTTCGCGCGCCATGGCCGGGCGGGTCCCGTTATAACCCTCCCCGGCACCGCCCGCCGCACCAATTTATCACTTGCCTTTATTGACACTTTTTTAGTAATTTGCAGTAGGAAATGGCTAAGGTCGGAATCTCTTCCGGCCTTACGTATTATTCAGGGAAACTCTGTGAACGAGAAGAGGCAGTGGCGTGATGAGGTGGCGTGTTTTTTGGCCACGACTTTATACACCGGTTATTTTCCTGTCGCGCCGGGGACTGTGGGCGCGGCTGCAGCTGTTCTGCTGCTCTGGTTCGCCGGCATGGATCAGGGATTCCCCCTGCTCGGCCTGGCGCTGCTCACCACCCTGATCGGCGTTTGGGCGGCCGGTCGGGCGGAGGCCCTCTGGCAGGAAACGGATCCGGGCCGGGTGAACCTGGACGAAGTGGCGGGCATGATGGTCTCGCTGCTTTTTTTGCCCCGCACCGGGGTGGTCTTTATTTTAGCCTTCGTCGCCTTTCGTGTTTTTGACATCCTCAAGCCGGTGCCAGTGAGCACGGCGGAGAGGCTGCCGCACGGCTGGGGCATCATGGCGGATGATATCGTGGCCGGGATTTACGCCAATATCGTCCTGCAGCTGGTTGTTTATTTCAGGCTGTTCTGAAAGGCCGACGGGAGGCTGGATGCGCATAGAGGTGATCTCCATCGGCGATGAACTGCTCATCGGCCAGACGATAAATACCAATGCAGCCTGGATCGGGCAGGAGCTGCTTGAGGCCGGGATGGAAGTGGGCCGGGTCACAACGGTGGGTGACGGCCTCAGCCAGATCAAGCAGGCCCTGGCCGAGGCTGCCGGGAGGGCCGATTACTTACTGGTGACCGGGGGGTTGGGGCCGACCAACGATGATATCACCCGCACGGCGGCGTGTGAATATTTTGGGGTGGGCCTGATCCGCGATGAGGCCACCCTCGACCACATCAGAAGGCTTTTCAAGCGCCGCAACCTGCCGATGGCCAACGTCAATGAGAGCCAGGCCCTGGTGCCGGAAACGGCGCGGTTGATGCAGAATGACCGCGGCACGGCGCCGGGATATATCTTTGAGCGGGATGGCCGTCGTTATTATTTCATGCCGGGGGTTCCCTACGAGATGAAGGCGATGATGACGGCGGTCGTACTGCCCGAGCTGCAAAAGGCGAAGGGGGGACAGGTCATCCTCACCCACCACATCGCCACCATCGGCATCGCCGAGAGTTCCCTCTATGAACAGATCGGCGGCATTCCGGAAATCGAGGCCCTGGTCCGCCTCGCCTTTCTGCCCAGTCCCTCCGGGGTTCGCATTCGCCTCAACGCCATGGGCGAGCATGAGGAGGAGGTGCGCGCGCGAATGGCGAGGGCTGTGGAGCGGGTATGCTGCAACATTCGTCCCTACATCTTCGCCGAGCGCAACATTCCCCTGGAGCAGGCCCTGGCCGAGGAGCTGATCAGTCGGCAGGAGCATCTTGGGGTTGCCGAGTCGTGCACCGGTGGGCTGATTGCCAACAAGTTCACCAATCTCGCTGGCAGCTCGCGTTTTTTTGAACGAGGGCTGGTCACCTACAGCAATGAGGCCAAGATCCAGCTTCTGGGTGTGCCGGAAGACCTGATCGCCCTGCACGGAGCGGTCAGCGCCCCCGTGGCCGAGGCGATGGCTGAAGGGGTGGTCCGGGTGAGCGGGACCGATCATGGCCTCTCCGTCACCGGCATTGCCGGCCCGGATGGAGGCACCCCGGAGAAACCGGTCGGGCTGGTGTATGTGGGCTATGCCGGGAAGAGGGGGGCGGCGGTGGAGGAGCATCGTGTGATCTCGGGCGACCGTCTGGTCAACAAGGAGCGTTTCGCCTATATTGCCATGAATCTGCTGCGCAAGCAGCTCTTCAATCTGCAGACCTGATGGCGACCCTGCGCACATTCATCTGCATCGAGCTGTCCGAAAAGGTCCGGGAGCGGATTGCGGAGCTGCAGCAGCAGCTCAAACCGCTGGGAAGCGGCGTCAGCTGGACCCGTCCGGAAGGGATCCATCTCACGTTGAAATTTCTCGGCGATATCGAGTCGGCTCGGGTGGCCGACATAGCCGGTGCAGTGGAGCGAGCGGCTCAGGGGGTGGCCCCGTTCAGGATCACGGTGGCCGGGACGGGCGGATTTCCCAATCTGAGCAGGCCGCGGGTGCTGTGGGTGGGCATTGAGAGCAGCGCCAGCGCGCTGTTCGTCGTACAGTCACAGATCGAAATCGAGCTGGCCAGACTGGGGTATCCCCGGGAGGAGCGGCGTTTTTCTCCCCATCTGACCCTGGGGCGGGTAAAATCGCCCGAGGCGGTGCGGGAGATCTGCCGGGAGCTGCAGCAGCGCTCATTTGCCCCGGTTACTTTCACTGCCGGCTCGATCATCATCATGCGCAGTGATCTTAAACCGGATGGCGCACTCTATACGCCGTTGAGAACCATCGAACTATAAAGAGCAGGTGCCCTTATGCCAGAAGAGAGAGATGAAAAGCGCAAAGCGCTTGAGTTGGCCATGACCCAGATCGACCGGCAGTATGGCAAGGGGTCGATCATGTGGCTTGGCGAGGACAAAAAGATTCCCATCGATGTGATTTCGACCGGATCGATTTCTCTGGATGCCGCTCTGGGAGTGGGCGGGGTGCCGCGCGGGCGCATCATCGAGATTTTCGGCCCCGAATCGTCGGGCAAGACCACCCTGGCCCTGCACGTCATCGCCGAGGCACAAAAGGCGGGCGGTCTGGCGGCTTTTGTCGACGCCGAGCATGCCCTGGATGCCCATTATGCCAATCTGCTGGGGGTGGATACGGAGAATTTGCTCATTTCCCAGCCGGACACCGGCGAGCAGGCCCTGGAGATCACCGAAACCCTGGTGCGCAGTGGGGCGCTGGATGTGGTGGTGATCGATTCTGTTGCCGCCCTGGTGCCGCGCGCCGAGATCGAGGGGGAGATGGGTGATGCCCAGATGGGTCTGCAGGCGCGCCTGATGTCGCAGGCCATGCGCAAGCTCACCGCTGCAATCAGCAAGTCCAAAACCTGTGTGGTTTTTATCAACCAGATCCGCGAAAAAATCGGCATCATGTTTGGCAGCCCGGAAACCACGACCGGCGGCCGCGCCCTCAAGTTCTACTCCTCGGTCCGTCTCGATATCCGCCGGACGGCATCCATCAAGGAGGGAGAGAACGTCATCGGCAACCGTACCAAGGTGAAGGTGGTGAAGAACAAGGTCGCGCCCCCCTTCCGGGAGGCGGAATTCGACATCATTTACGGCCAGGGCATCTCCAAGATCGGCGATCTTCTCGATCTGGCGGTCAACATGAACATCGTCGAGAAAAGCGGGACCTGGTTCTCCTACAAGGAGGAGCGTCTCGGTCAGGGCCGGGAGAATGTGCGCAAGTACCTCGATCAGAATCCCGAGCTGCTGGCGACGATCGAAAAAGGGGTGCGTCAGAATCTGGGCCTCTTTCCGGGCGCAGGCGGGGAGGAGGCCGGGGAGAAGGCCGAAAAGAAATAACCCGGCCGCGCGGGAGGGAGAGGAACCATGGCTGAGATGCGCACCGTCACGGGGATTGAGATGCAGAAGAGGGATGCCCAGCGCATCTCCATCTTTCTTGACGGCGAGTTCGCTTTCGGCCTCCACCAGGATGTCTTGCTCGAGAGCGGGATAGCCAGGGGGGACAGGCTGAGCGAGGAACGCATCGAGGCGATCCTCGCCCTCGAGCAGAAGCGGCGGGCGAAAGAGAAGGCGCTGCGGCTGCTTTCGGTGCGCAGCCGCAGCCGCAAGGAGCTGGCCGACCGCCTCAAGCAGGCCAAGTTCAGCCCCGAGGCGATCGAATACACTCTGGGGGAGATGGAACGGCTCGGCTTTCTCAATGACGGCGACTTTGCCCAAGCCTGGGGGCGCAACCGCACAGCGACCCGCCCGGTAGGGGCCTTTATGCTGCGCCAGGAGCTGCGCCGGAAAGGAGTGGCCGAGGAGGATATCGAAAAAGGGCTCCAGGCGGCCTTTCGGGAGAGCAGCGAGGCGGAGGTGGCCCGCGAGCTGGCGATCCGTCGCAAGCAAACCCTCGCGGCACTGCCCGAGGAGAAGGCGAGGAAGCGGCTGCAGGATTTTTTACTGCGCCGGGGATTCGGCTGGGATCTGGTCAGCGAGCTGATGGAGGAGTGGGAGCGCCTCTGACCGAAATTTTATTCCGCACTATCGAGTTGTATAAGTAATTATGGGTATCCGCAGGGTAACCTGGCTTTCTAATGAGCAAGAGAAGGAACCGATCCAATATATGACTTCCCAGGAGATACGTCAGAGTTTTCTTGATTTTTTTAAAAGCAAGAACCATCATATTGTCCCCAGTGCACCAGTGGTGCCGCAGGATGATCCGACCCTGCTTTTCACCAACGCCGGCATGAACCAGTTCAAGGATGTTTTTCTCGGCCTGCGGCAGCGGCAGTGGGCGCGGGTCGCCGATTCGCAGAAATGCATCCGGGTCTCCGGCAAGCACAACGATCTCGAGGAGGTCGGCCGGGACACCTATCATCATACCTTTTTCGAGATGCTCGGCAACTGGTCCTTCGGCGACTATTTCAAGGCTGAGGCCATCGAATGGGCCTGGGAGCTGCTGACCGGGGTCTGGCATCTGCCCGCGGACAAGCTTTACGCCACGGTCTTCGCCGGGGATGAGCGCGACAAGGTGCCGGGAGATGAGGAGGCGGCGGAATACTGGGCGAGCCGCACTGCCATCGACCCCGCGCATATTCTTCGTTTCGGCAAGAAGGACAATTTCTGGGAGATGGGCGAGAGCGGTCCTTGCGGCCCCTGCTCCGAAATCCACATTGACCGCGGTCCCGGTTTTTGCACCAACACCGATCCCGGCCATGTCTGCGCGGTCAACAGTGGCTGTGCGCGTTTTATTGAGCTGTGGAATCTGGTCTTCATCCAGTACAATCGGGACGAAGAGGGGGTTCTCAACACCCTTCCGGCCAGGCATGTCGACACCGGCGCCGGTTTCGAGCGCTTGGTTTCGGTGCTGCAAAAGACCCGCTCCAATTATGATATCGATCTTTTCGTTCCGATCATCGCCGAGATCTCGAGGGTGACCGGGCGACCCTACGGGGAGGGGGAAGAGGGCGTCGCGTTCCGGGTTTTATGCGACCACATCCGCGCCCTCTCCTTTGCCATCGCCGACGGGGCAATACCCGGCAATGAGGGGCGGGGCTACGTTCTGCGCCGCATCCTGCGCCGCGCCGCCCGTTTTGGCCGCCTCCTGGGCATGCGCGAACCATTCATCTACAAACTGGTGAAGCCCCTGGCCGATTCGATGGGGGAGGCCTATCCGGAGCTGCGGCAGCGTCAATCCCATATTGAACGCGTCATCCGCTCCGAAGAGGAGAGCTTTGGGCGCACCCTTGACCGCGGCATCGAGATCTTTGAGGAGAAAGCGGCGGCGAGCCCGGGAGGGGTACTCTCCGGCCGCGATGCCTTCCTGCTTCATGACACCTACGGCTTCCCGCTCGACCTCACCCAGTTGATGGCGGCGGAGAAAAACCTCAGTGTGGACGTGGCCGGCTTTGAGGCAGAGATGGAGGAGCAGCGGCAGCGTTCTTCGCGCGCCCGCGATGTCAGCTATGAGAAGATCGAGGTCGATGCCGTGATGGGGGAGGGTTCGCAGTTCAGGGGCTACCAGGTTGACATCCTGGAGACGGAGCTCATCCATTATGAACCGGGGCGGATCGTCCTGCGAGAGAGTCCCTTTTATGCAGAATCGGGCGGTCAGGTCGGCGACCGCGGTGAGATCGGCAACGACCATTTTCGTTTTGCCGTCGAGACCACAAAGCATGTCGGGGAGCACATTGTCCATTTTGGTGAGCTCAGGGAGGGAAGCGCGCCTGTTCCGGGTGAGCGGGTTGAGGCCAGTATTGATGCGGAGAGGCGGCGGGCGACCGAGCGCAATCATACGGTCACCCATCTCGTTCACCGCGCCCTGCGGACGGTTTTGGGCGAACATGTCCAGCAGGCCGGCTCGCTGGTGGCGCCTGATTACATGCGTTTTGATTTCACCCATTTCGAGAAAATGAGCGCGGAGCAGATCCGTGCGGTTGAGGATATAGTCAACCGGGAGATCCTGCAGAATCGCCCGGTGCATTGGCAGGTGATGCCGATCGAGGAGGCCAAGGCGCTCGGGGCGATGGCCCTCTTCGGCGAGAAATATGGGGACGAGGTGCGCATGGTTGAGGTGCAGGATTTTTCCCGCGAGCTTTGCGGGGGCACCCATGTACGCGCCACCGGGGAGATCGGCCTTTTTGTCCTGCGCGGGGAATCGGCCATCGCCGCCGGGGTACGGCGGCTGGAGTGCCTCACCGGAGAGTCCGCCCGCGCATGGCTGCAGGGCAGGGCGGACATCGCCGCGCAGAGCGCGGCCCTGCTGGGCTGTCGTGACGAGGAGGTGGTTGAACGGCTGGAGCGGCTTCAGCAGGAGCGCAAGGCGTTGGAGGGGGAGATGCGCAAACTTCGCCACTCCACTTCCCGGGATATTGTCGGCGAACTGGTGCGCGGGGCGCGCAAGGTCGCTGGCATCAGTGTGGCGGCGGCGCAGATCGAGGCTGCGGGGGTTGACGAACTGAAGCAGACAGCGGATCTGCTGCGTGAAGGCCTGCAGAGCGGCGTCGGCGTACTGGCGGCTGTTATTGGTGATAAGGTCCAGTTCGTCTGCGTCGTGACCAAAGATCTGGTCGAGGGGCGCAAGCTCAAGGCTGGGGATATCGTCCGCGAGATTGCGGCGGTTGCGGGTGGCAGCGGGGGCGGCAGCCCCCACATGGCTCTTGCCGGGGCCAGGGATGCCGGCAAGATCGCCGAGGCCCTGAATGGGGTGGAGAAGATCATCGCTGAAATGATCACAAGGTTGGAGCCCGGCGCTACCCAGGGCTGATCGTCACTCACCAACTAATATGAGGTAGTCCGTGAAGGTTTATGAGCAGCTTCTGCAGATCAGGGAGGAAAAGGGCGCCGGCTATCTGGTGTTGATTGATCCGGACAAGCAGAGCATGCAGGAGGCGATCGAGCTGGCACGGGTGTGCAGCGAGAGCGGGGTTGACGGTCTGCTGCTGGGCGGCAGTCTGATGTTCACCCATATTTTTGATGATCTGATCAAGGGCATCAAGGCCGCCTCTCCACTGCCCCTGATCATTTTTCCGGGCAGCACGCGTCAGCTCTCCCCCTATGCGAATGCCATACTTTATCTTTCGCTCATCAGCGGGCGCAATGCCTATTACATCATCGGCGACCAGGTGCTGGCCGCGCCGATAATCAAGTCGATGAATCTGGAAGCCATTTCCACCGCTTATATGCTGATCGAATCGGGAAATATCACTTCCGCACAATTTCTCAGCGATACGCGCCCGATACCAAGGGAGAAGCCCGACATCTCCGTCGCCCACGCGATGGCTGCGGAGCTTTTGGGAATGCGCATGATCTATCTGGAGGCGGGCAGCGGGGCGCATCTCTCGGTGCCTGAAGAACATATCGCTGCCATCTGCCGCTACACCTCCCTTCCTGTCATCGTCGGCGGCGGCATCCGCGCCCCTGAAGAGGCGGCGCGCAAGGTGGCGGCAGGGGCGAGTTTTATCGTGACCGGCAATGTCATCGAAAAGAACCGCGATCGCGCCCTGATCAGCGCCTTTGCCGATTCCATTCACACCAGGTAGTACTAATCAGGGCGGACGGGAGGTTTATGGTTCTGGTCGATACACATGCGCATTTGCTGCCCTTCTGGGATGATGGAGCGGACAGGTGGGATACGGCACTGGGGATGCTGCGCGCAGCGGAGGAGGACGAGATCGGGGCGGTGGTCTGCACCCCGCACATCCTTTCGCCCAAGGACATGGAGCATGAGGATGCCCTCTGGGTGCGCTACGAAGAGCTGGTGGGGCGTTCCGCCGAGGCGGGTCTGAAAGTGAAGATTCACATGGGCAGCGAGCTTTTCGCGCATCCCGGCATCGACCTGAAGCGCAGAATAGCCACCCCGGCGCAGAACGGCCGCTATTTTCTCGTAGAGTTTCCAATGGGTTCGATGCCCGATTTTGTTCTCAAGGGCTTTTTCACCCAGATTGGCAAGGAGTACACCCCGGTCATTGCCCATCCGGAGCGCTATGCAAGGATCATCCAGAATCCCCGGGAGGCCATGATCCTGGTCGAGAAGGGGGCACTTTTACAGATCAACGCCGGGAGTCTGCTTGGGGTCTTTGGCGGAGCGATCAAGGAGACGGCGGTCAAACTGCTCGACGCCAACCTGGTGCACATGGTCGCCTCCGACGCCCACGACCTCAAGGCGCGGCCGCTGCGGCTGCAGCCGGCTTTTACAGTGGTGGCGGAAAAATACGGCCGTGAGAAGGCGCAGAGGCTTTTTGCTGACAATCCTGCCCGCATTTTGCGCGGGGAGGATGTGATCGCGGATCCTCCCCGTCCGATCGAGGAGGCCCCCAAGCGCGGCTTCTGGCAGCGGCTGGAGATCATGACCAAAAAATAGCGCAGGATATGGAAAGACTGACTTTTATAGAAGAGCAGATGAGAGAGAGCGTGGAGCTGTTCGAGGCCATCCGGCGCGAAATGGGGCCGGCGATCAGCCGCGGTGCGGAGATGATGATCGACACCCTGCGCAGCGGCGGCAAGCTCCTCATCTGCGGCAACGGCGGCAGCGCTGCGGATGCCCAGCATTTCGCCGCGGAGCTGGTGGGCCGGCTGCAGCGGGAGCGCAAGGCCCTGCCGGCGATCGCGTTGACCACGGACACCTCCATTCTCACCGCTGTGGGTAATGACTATGGTTTCGCCAAAATTTTCCGCAGGCAGGTAGAGGCCTGGGGTCAGCCTGGCGATCTGCTGCTGGCGATCAGCACCAGCGGCAATTCACCCAATGTTCTGGAGGCTATCGCTGCGGCTCGGGCGCAAGGCATGCAGGTTCTCTCCCTGGCGGGACGAAGCGGCGGTGAGATGGCCGGCCTCTCCGATCTGGCGTTGGTGATGCCGGCGCGCAGCTCCCAGCACATTCAGGAGGGGCATATCGCCATCATCCACATCTGGTGCGCCCTTGTTGAGGAGAGTCTGTTTCCTCCTGTATCCTAATCCAGAGTCATCCATCGATTGAATTTTCTTAATTCTGCCATATTGATGGGGCTGGCTGCAGTGGCCTTGCCCATCCTCATCCACCTCTTCACCAGAGCCCGGGCCAAACCCATCCCCTTCAGCTCCCTGCGCTTCCTCAAGCAGCTGCAGAACCAGAAAATCCGGCGCATCAAGATACGTCAGATCCTGCTCCTTCTTTTGCGCACCCTGGCGGTGCTTTTTCTTGTGCTCGGCTTCGCCCGCCCGACCTGCCGCACCCAATCCGGTTCCGGGGCCCGTTCCCGCACAAGTGCGGTCCTTCTGCTCGACAACTCGGCGAGCATGGCGCTCGAAGAGCAGGGGGAGAGCCTCTTTGCGGCGGCCAAGGAAGCGGGGGCGCACATCATCGAGCAGATGCAGCCGGGCGACGAGCTCTATCTTTGCACGACTACCGATACGTTAGAAGGGACGGAGCGGCGGGCCTTTCATGATTTTCAGGCCTTCCGCCGCCGGCTCGAGGCCACACCTCTCAGTTTCAGGGCGACTGATATCTCGGCGGGGATGCGTTTTGCACAGAACCTGCTTCAATCCGCCCACAATGTCAACAAGGAACTTTACCTGCTCTCGGACATGCAGGCGACCGGCTTTGCTGCTGATTCCCTGCCGGCGCGGGAATTCCATCTGCGGCAGTACGCCGTGCCGCTGCTCGTTTCCCATCCCGCCAATCTGGCCGTGACCGGCGTCCGGCTGCGCTCCGCCATTCTGGAAAGAGGCAAGACGGTGGAGGTGGAGGTGACCCTGGCCAACTCCGGACAGGAGCCCGGGCGCACCAAGCTGGTGCAGCTCTTTATCCATGGCCAGCGTGTGGCCCAACGGACGGTCTCGCTGGAGAGGGGGACGACGGCGCAGGAGCTCTTCAGGTTTATCATCGACCGCGACGGCTGGATCGAGGGCTATGTCCAGCTCGAAGATGACGCTCTGATGGAGGATAACCTTCGCTATTTTACCTTCTATGTGCCGGAGCGGCTCAATGTCGGGGTGATCGGCGAGAGGACCGCCGGCAGCGAGCTGCTGCAGCTCGCCCTGCAATCTTCGGCCGATTCGAGTGCCTTTTTGCGCCTTTTCACCGTTGTGCCTGAACGCTCCTTCGGTCTGGCCATCGATTCCCTCCAGCTGCTTTTGCTGCACGATGTCAGCCGCCTGCCCGACGCGGTGGTGGAGAGGATTGGGGCGTGGCACAGTCGCGGGGGCGGGATCATTCTGGTGCTGGGCCAACGCACAGACATCGGCTGGTACAACGCCCGTCTCGCCCCGGCTCTGGGGCTCAGCCCCGTGCTGGCCGCGTTCGGCGAGGGGGGTCATTTTTCACTTGGCCGCGTCGATGGCACCCATCCTGTATTTTCTGGTATCTTTGAGGGAGCAGAGATCCAGTTCGCCCGCCCCCAATTCAATTTCGCCTGTCGCGCCGCTTCCGCCCCCGACCAGCATGCCCTGCTCTCCTTCAGCACCGGGGATCCCTACCTGTATGAAGTCAGACGCGATGAGGGCGCCCTGCTGGTTTTCACCTCCAGTTTTGAGCCGGAGGTGAGCGACATGGCGTACAGAACCATCTTTGCTCCCCTTCTCCATCGCAGCATCAGCTATCTGGCTGCGCATGGCCAGAACCGCGGGATCGAGCTTTCTGCGGGCGAGGTTTTACGTTACCGGCTTGCCGGTCAGGAGCTGCAGAAGCAGCTGGAAATACACCGGCCTGACGGCGGAGTGGATCTTGTCCACCCCGGGATCACCGCATCGGGGGCGTGGATCGACCACGCTGCCACCGGAATTCCGGGGCTCTATTCACTGAGAGCAGATGGCAAACGGCTTGCGGTATGGGCGGTCAATATTCCGGCCCGGGAGCTGGATCTGAGAAGGGCGGAGAGGGAACTCGTCGAGGATTCCCACCACCTCCACTGGGTGGATGATCCGGCCCGCATCGACCAGTTTATCCGCGAGGAGCGGATCGGACGGGAGTACTGGCGGGAACTGCTGCTGGCCGGGCTTCTGCTTCTGCTGCTGGAGATGGTCCTCTATCGCGAGAAGGGAGAACTCCCGTCGGAAAAGGAGAGTCAGGAGATGCGGAGGGGATCATGAAGGAATCCCAGGAGAGAGAGCGAGCCGTCATCGTCGGACTAATCACCAGGGAGACCCCCTCCTGGCGTGTAGAGGACTATCTGGACGAGCTGGAACAACTCGCTGATACGGCGGGGGCCGAGGTGATCGAGCGGGTGGTGCAGGAGCGGGAGCGTCGGGACCCCGCCTTCATGATCGGCCGGGGCAAGGCGGAGGAACTCGCCCGAACGGCCCGCTACCAGGATGCCGATCTGATCATTTTTGACGATGATCTCACCCCGGCGCAGGCGAAAAACATCGAAAAGCTGTGCGGCGTCAAGATCGTCGACAGGAGCGGCTTGATCCTCGACATTTTTGCCAAACATGCCCGCACCCGCGAGGCCCGCACCCAGGTGGAGCTGGCGCAGCTGCAGTATCTGCTGCCCCGCCTCACCGGGCAGTGGCGCCATCTCGAGCGTCAAGTGGGCGGTATCGGGGTGCGCGGTCCCGGGGAAACCCAGCTCGAGGTCGATCGCCGGCTGGTGCGCAAACGGGTCGCCGTTTTACAAAAGGAGTTGGAAAAGATTGCCGGCCAGCGCGAGATCCGCCGCAAGAACCGTCGTGATTTTTTCAAGGCGGCTCTGGTCGGCTATACCAATGTCGGCAAATCGACCCTGCTCAATGCCCTGACCGAGGCCGGAGTGCTGGTTGAGGACCGCCTTTTCGCCACCCTCGATGCCACGGTCCGCACCCTGCCCATGGACAACCGCCGCCGGCTGCTGCTGATCGACACGGTCGGCTTCATCCGCAAGCTGCCGCACCACCTGGTCGCCTCTTTCAAGAGCACCCTGGAGGAGTCGGCTGATGCCGATCTTCTTCTCCACGTCATCGATATCAGTCACCCCAATTTTGGCGAGCAGATGAATGTCGTGGACAAGGTTCTCAAGGAGCTCAACCTTGGGGGGAGGCCGGTGCTCAAGGTCTTCAACAAGATCGACCAGTTTGACCAGTCCGGTGTGATCGCCAGGCTGCGGGAGACCGAGCAGCCCTGTGTGTTCGTCTCGGCAGCGCGCGGCATCGGTCTGCCGCAGCTGGTGGAGCGGCTGGCGGAGTTCGCCGATGCCGCCTATGTCACGGATGAACTGGTGCTTCCTCTGGAAAAGGCCTCCCGGGTTCCCAAACTGTATGAGGTGGTCGAGGTTCTGAACACCTCCTACGGGGAGGAGGAGATGGCGGTGCAAATCCGCTTCGCACGCCAGGAGGAGCGGCGGGTGCGCAGCCAGGTTGCGAAAATACTGCAGATGGATGAGGAAGATGGCTCTGAGCATGAATAGAGGGGGTAGCTGGTTGACGGCGGTGCTGATTTTGTTCTGGGTGGCGGGAGCAGCAGCCCAGAGCGAGGGGCGCATCCGCGGCACCAACCGCCATTACCGCCACGGAGATTGGACAACCTGGTCCTCGATGCGCCATATCCGCCACCTCTGCCTCTCACAGGAGCGTCTCTATCTGGCCACGACCGGGGGAATCGGCTGCTTCAATTTTTTCAGCCAGCAGTGGGAGGATCCCCACACGGTCAGCAGCGGTCTGGCCAGCGCTGATATCGGACTGGTGGCCTGGGACGAAAACAGCGGCTTTTTGTGGTGCACGCAGAGCGAGGGCATCAGCTATCTGGGTCCGGCTTCCGGGGTGTGGACCAATCTTTTTTACGACGAGATCGGTTTTTACGACCGCGAGTCCGTAAGCTCCATCGGTTTCGGCGTCAATCATCAAATCTACCTGGTCACCAGCCGGGGGCGCAGCCTGGCCGGCCACAGCAGCGCAGGCGGCTTCGAGTGGGGCGCCACTCCGCGGCCGGAGGAGGAGATCAAATGGTTCGGGGAGGCCGCTGCTGTCGATCCACCCCCGCCCCATCTCTTTCTACCCCCGGGTTATTATTATGACGAACAGGAAAGGGTGATCACCGACAGTCATGGCAGGCGTTATCCACTCACCTGCTGGCTGCGCGACGCCTGGAACACCCTCTGGATCGGCACCTGGGGGCTGGGGGCGGCGCGCGTCGACCTGGTCTCCGCCCGATTTGAGGCCCTGCCCTACGGCCTGTGGGATGACGCTGTCGACGTCCTCGCCTTTGATCAGGGCGCACTCTGGGCCGGCGGAGATCAGGGGCAGACGGGGGGAGGAGGGTTGACGAGATGGGAGATCGGCATCCGCAATCCCGAATACTATGAACCACACTATATCACCGGCTTCAGCGACGACCGCATCACTGCCATGGCCTTTGATGAGGAGGCCTTCTGGTTCGGCACCCGCAACGGGCTGACGCGCTACGATCTCGACCGGCGCAGCTGGCGCACCCTGAGCCAGGTTGATCACCTTTCCGATCCGCGCATCACCCATCTCTATCTGGACGAAGAGTATCTCTGGGTGGCGAGCGAAGCGGGGCTGTCGCGCATTCTCAAGGCGAGCGCAGGCCGGCGGGACTCCCTGGTCGTCGATATCATCGACCCGCGTCAGCTTGGCGACCTGAGGATCTCATTTCTCGCCCCGCAGGGGGACACCCTCTGGGTGGGCACCGAGTATGGATTGTACTGGTACAATGTGAGTGCCGACAGCGGCGAATTCTACGGTGATGGCTTTTTTCCGGCGAACCAGGAGATTGATGCTGTGGTCTGCTATGGAGATGAGGTCTGGTTCGGCACCAGCTACGGCATCGCCGGATTCAATGCCAGGAACGGCGAATGGTTCGCTCCGCCAGCCCAACGTCTGGAGCGGTTGGGCCGGATCTACTGGATGGAGGTGGACGGTTTTTCGGTCTGGGCGGCCGGGGAGCGGGGGGTGCAGCGTTATGACCGTGAGGGGCTGCGCTGGATTCGTTACAGCATGGAGGACGGCCTGCCCGCTCAGGAGATCCGCACCCTCCGCATCGATGGGGATTATGTCTGGTTCGGCAGCAGCCGCGGCCTGACCCTTTTTTACTGGAATGCACCTTACCGGATCGATTGAATCATGACCTATCAAGAAGCGGAATCCTTCCTTCTGGGGCGGGAGATGTTCGGCTGGAAGCTGGGGCTGGAGCGCATGGAGCGTTTTCTGGCCGGACTCGGAGCGCCGCAGGAGCAGTTCGACACCGTTCACGTCGCCGGCACCAACGGCAAGGGCTCGGTCACTGCCATGATGGGATCTGTTCTCAAGGAGAGTGGCCATCGCTGCGGCATCTATACCTCGCCCCATCTGGAGAGCCTGCGCGAGCGCATCCGCGTCGACGGCCTCTGCATCGCCGAGGAGGCGGTGGTGGGACTGGTCGAGCGCTGGCGGCCGCTGATCGAAGAGCTGCAGTGCACTTTTTTCGAGACCATGACCGGCCTGGCCTTGCGTCATTTCGCCGACGCCGGGGTGCAGAGTGCGGTGATCGAGGTCGGACTGGGCGGCCGTCTCGATGCGACCAATGTCCTGCATCCCCTGGTGTCGATCATCACCTCGATCAGCTACGACCACATGGATCATTTGGGTGATACCATCGCGGCCATCGCAGCCGAAAAGGCGGGCATCATCAAGCCGGCAGTTCCCTGCGTGATCGGTTCACTGCCGGTGGAGGCGGAAGAGGTGATCCGCGCGCGGGCGGCTGACCTTGACAGCCCACTTTACGCGGCCGATGCCCTGGTCGAGGTGCGCCACCTGCGTCTCACGGAATCGGGCTCGGAGTTTTCGGCCCAGACGGAGGGTGCCCGGTACGAAGGGCTATCGCTGCCCCTGCCGGGTCCTCACCAGGTGGCCAATAGCTGCATTGCAATCTGTGCCAGTGAGCTGCTCGGCCGGCAGGGGGTGATTCCCTTTCCCCCGCCTTTAAAACGGGCGCTGGCGGGAGTCGATTGGCCTGGCCGCTTTGAAATCTTCCTCAAAGAGCCGCGGGTGATCACCGATGTGGCCCACAATCCGGGCGGTTTTCAGCAGCAGAAATGGATGTGGCGTCATTTCTATCCGGATTGGCAGAAGGTGCTGGTCCTCGGCCTGGTCAAGGAGAAGGACCTCAAGGGTGTGATCGGGGAACTGCCGCGGGATGTGGCCCAAATCTACGTCGTGCCGGCGCCGACCCATCGTGCGCTGCCGGTGGCGGAGCTCACCGGCGCGCTGGCGGAGGCCGGGCTGCCGGTGGTGCCCTGCGGTTCGGTACAGGAAGGGGTCCGGGCGGCGATAACCTGGGCGAGGGGTGGAACAAGGCGGGTTGTCTGCATCACCGGCTCCCACTATGTGGTGGGTGAGAGCCTGAGGGGAATAAAGGACTTGACAAAATGACTATTTCTTCCTAAATTATGCAGGAACCAATCCTGCTCGACCCCATTTTAACACACCTTATTCTTCATAAAACCGCCAATCACTGTGCACCTTCTCATCTCATGAAGAGAGAATCCACCCAACTATTACAACGGCATTAGAACGGGAGCAAAATCTTGGCGAGTGTTCAACTGGACAAGGTAAGCAAGATCTTTGACAATCAGGTTCGCGCGGTCGATGCCGTTGATATCGATATCCGGGATAAGGAGTTCATCGTACTGGTGGGGCCTTCCGGCTGCGGAAAATCGACGACGCTGCGGATGATCGCCGGACTGGAAGAGATCAGCGCCGGGGAGATTCGCATCGATGACCGGGTAGTCAACCAGGTGCCGCCCAAAGACCGCGATATCGCCATGGTTTTCCAGAACTATGCCCTCTATCCGCACATGACAGTTTTTGAGAACATGGCTTTCGGGTTGAAGCTGCGCAAGTATCCCAAGGATGAGATCGAACAGCGGGTCAAGGAGGCGGCGGATATCCTGAGCATCGAGGGGCTTCTCGACCGCAAGCCCAAGCAGCTATCGGGCGGGCAGCGGCAGCGCGTGGCTGTCGGCCGAGCGATCGTGCGCAAGCCCAAGGTGTTTCTCTTTGATGAGCCGCTTTCCAATCTGGATGCCAAGCTGCGCGTGCAGATGCGCACAGAGATCTCCAAGCTGCACACGCGGCTTGAGACCACGATGATCTACGTCACGCATGATCAGACCGAAGCCATGACGATGGGGGATCGCATCGTGGTAATGAAAGATGGCAAGGTCCAGCAGATTGACACCCCGATGAATCTTTATGATGCGCCGGTCAACAAGTTTGTTGCGGGCTTTATCGGCAGCCCGGCGATGAATTTCATCAACGGCGAGATCGTCCGCGACGAGGGGCTTTTCTTCCGGACGGCGGGGATGAAATTGCGCATTCCGGATTCCCGGAGCGGGCGGCTTGCGGCCCACACCGGCCGGCCGGTCGTGCTCGGCATTCGCCCCGAAGATTTGAGCGAATATGATCTCGCTCCGGCCCAGATACCGGAGATGAGCGCCCTGTGCCGGGTTGAAGTGGTGGAGCCCATGGGCAACGAGATTTTTGTCTATCTGGCCAACGGCGGGGAGTCGCTGGTGGCGCGGATGAACGTGCAATCCCGTCCGAGCGTGCGCGCGGATTATCGGGTCCAGTTTGATATGAACAAGGCGCACTTTTTCATGGCGGAAAGCGAAGAGGCCATTCACTGATCTCCATTCCTGCGCATCGCCGGCCATCCTCGTCGTCATTCCGGATCATCTCCTGCACTGTACAGCCTTTATGACTTTAGGGTGGTGATTCCCCGGGGGGTAGTTTCTCATTGCTGCTGACCGTGTCTGATCCCTTGCATGGCGCGCACCGTTTTTCTCCCATAATAATATGCACAATAATTCCCGTATAACTTTACCGACAAGAGGCGTCAATGGATATTGCTGAACTCAAGGCGCGCAAGATCGCCGAGCTGAACAAGCTGGCTCAGGACATGGGCATCACGGGCTGCACAGGTCTGCGCAAATCGGAATTGATTTTCAAGATTCTGGAGGAGCAGACCAAGAAGGAGGGGCTGATCTTCGCTGAGGGAGTTCTCGAGGTCCTGCCGGATGGCTACGGATTTCTCCGCTCCCCCGATTTCAACTATCTGCCTGGGCCGGATGACATTTACGTCTCCCCTTCACAGATCAAGCGCTTCGGGCTGAGGACGGGCGACACGGTCTCCGGTCAGATTCGGCCGCCCAAGGAGAATGAGCGCTTTTTCGCCCTGCTCAAGGTCGAGGCGGTCAACTTTGAGAACCCGGAAGAGGCAAAAAGTATCATCCTTTTCGACAACCTCACCCCCCTCTACCCCCATCAGCGCATCAACCTGGAGACCACAGCAGGCGAGATTTCGATGCGCATCATGAACATGCTCACCCCGATCGGCAAGGGCCAGCGCGGCCTGATCGTCGCCCAGCCCAAGACCGGCAAGACCACCCTGCTGCAAAAAATTGCCAACTCCATCACCACCAACCATCCCGAAATGAAGCTGATCGTGCTGCTCATCGACGAACGTCCGGAGGAAGTGACCGACATGGAGCGCTCTGTCAAGGCGGAGGTGATCAGCTCGACCTTCGATGAGCCGGCGGAGCGCCATGTGCAGGTCTCCGATATGGTGCTGGAGAAGGCCAAGCGCCTGGTCGAGTACGGCAAGGATGTCTGCATTCTGCTCGACAGCATCACCCGTCTGGCGCGCGCCCACAACGCCGTGGTGCCGCACAGTGGCAAGATCCTCTCCGGCGGTGTCGACGCCAACGCCCTGCATCGTCCCAAACGATTTTTCGGCGCGGCCCGCAACATCGAGGAGGGGGGCAGTCTGACCATCATCGCCACCGCCCTCATCGACACCGGCAGCCGCATGGACGAGGTCATTTTCGAAGAGTTCAAGGGCACGGGCAATATGGAACTGGTGCTCGACCGGCGCATCTCCGACCGCCGTGTCTTCCCCTCCATCGATGTCAACCGCTCGGGCACGCGCAAGGAAGAGCTGCTGCTCGGCGACCAGGAGCTGAATCGGGTCTGGATTCTGCGCAAGCTTCTGGCCGAGCTGACACCGGTCGAAGCGATGGAGTTCCTCCTCTCCAAGATGCAGGGTTCGAAATCAAACAAGCAGTTTCTCGATTCGATGAGCATGTAGCCGCAAAGGTTTTTCTTGCAATTGCCGATTCGTTTTTGTATATTTATTTTCGCAAAATTTTAACGGCATAATGAACCGGAGGCCATACATTGAAAAAGGGTATTCATCCCAAATATGAAGTGAGCACCGTTTCCTGCGCCTGCGGAGCCACCTTCAAGGTCCGCACCACCGTCGGCGACGAGAAGCTGGATATCTGCTCCAGCTGCCATCCCTTCTTTACCGGAAAACAGAAATTGCTTGATACCGCCGGCCGGGTCGAACAGTTCCGCCGCAGGTACAATCTGCCCAACAAGCAGTCATAGCTTTTTCCATAGACATAACAGAACGGAAGCCATCCTGCCGACAAGGCGGGACTTCCGTTTTTTATTTTAATCCAAAACCATAAGCGGGTACCACGGATGAAGGAGCAGGAATCTCTGGCCGTTGGCGGGCAGGCGATCATCGAAGGAGTGATGATGCGCGGCAAAGATGTCGTGGCCATGGCTGTGCGCAAGCCGGACGGGGGCATTGTTCTGAAATGCACCCCGTTCAAATCGATCGTTAAAAGGTTCAAGGTGCTGAATCTGCCGGTTTTTCGGGGAGCGGTGCTGCTCATTGAATCCCTTTTCCTCGGCGTCAAGGCCCTCAATTTTTCAGGGGATATCGCCATGATGGAGGAGAACGGGGGCACTGGCAAGGCCGGGCGCAGCGAGAACCGGTGGAACGATGTCTGGATGGGAGTGACCATCCTCTTTTCCCTCGCCCTGGGCATCGCCTTTTTCTTTTATCTTCCCCTGATTCTCACCGATCTGCTCGGATTCGAGAGCGGTTGGGCCTTTAATTTGGTTGACGGGGTGATCCGTCTTGTCCTCTTTCTGGCCTATATCTACCTCATCTCCCTTTGGAAGGAGATCAAGCGGGTCTTTGAATATCACGGCGCCGAGCACAAATCCATTTTTGCCCATGAGAACAATCAGCCTCTCACCCCGGCCGGGGCGATGCCCTTCACGACTTTTCATCCCCGCTGCGGGACCAGCTTTCTTCTCATCGTCATGGTGGTGAGCGTGCTGGTCTTTATGCTTCTGGGCAAGCCGGAGACTGTCGCCGACCGTCTCATCCGCATCGCCTTTGTGCCGGTCATCGGCGGCCTCTCCTACGAGTTGATCAAGTTCTCGGCAAGGGCCCAGCGCTTCGCTCTCGTGCGTGCCTTCATCCTCCCCGGCCTCTGGCTGCAGAGGATCACCACCAACGAGCCGGACGAGCAGCAGATCGAGGTCGCGATGGTGGCCCTGCGCTGCGCTCTCGGCCAGGAGGTGCAGGCAGGTCCGTCGCCGGTCGAGATGGTGGCATAGGGGAGGCGGCCGTGAAGGAAAAGCTTGCAGCGATCGCTGCCCGGTTTTTCGAGGTGCAAAGAAAGCTCAGTGATCCGGAGGTGCTGGCCAAGCCGCACCTCCTCCGCGATCTGGCCAGAGAGGAGTCCGAGCTCTCCGAAATCGTCCAACCCTACCAGCGCCTCCTCAAGATCGAGCGGGACATCGCGGGCGACGAAAAAGTGATTGAGGAGGGCGGGGATGACGAACTGGCTGAAATGGCCAGGACCGAGATGGAAGAGCTCAGCGCCGAGCGGGATGAACTGGAAGAGAAGCTCAAGTGGCTGCTGATCCCGAAGGACCCCCAGGATGCGCGCGATGCGATCATCGAGATCCGCGCCGGGACGGGTGGCGATGAGGCCGGTCTTTTTGCCGGCGACCTCTTCCGGATGTATCAATACTACGCCGAGCGACAGGGTTGGACCCTCGAGGTAATGAGCATCAACGCCCAGGGGATCGGCGGATTCCGTGAGGTGATCTTTGCCCTTTCGGGCAGGGATGTTTATGGCAAGATGAAATACGAGGCGGGTGTACACCGGGTGCAGAGGGTGCCACAGACCGAGGCGAGCGGACGCATTCATACTTCTGCGGCCTCCGTCGCCGTTTTGCCCGAGGCCGAGGAGATCGATGTCGAGATCAATCCCAACGATCTGCGCATCGATGTTTTTCGCTCTTCCGGCCCCGGCGGCCAGAGTGTGAACACGACCGATTCGGCGGTGCGGGTTACCCATCTTCCCACCGGACTGGTGGTGAGCTGTCAGGATGAAAAGTCGCAGCACAAGAACAAGGCCAAGGCCCTCAAGGTGCTGCGCGCCCGGCTCTACGATCTGGCCCTGGCGGAGGAGCAGGCCAAGCTGACGGCCTCGCGGCGCTCGATGGTGAGCACCGGCGACCGCAGCGCCAAGATCCGCACCTACAATTTTCCGCAGAACCGGGTCACGGATCATCGCATCGGTTTGACCCTTTACCAGCTGGATGCCGTTCTGCAGGGCGATATCGACGAGTTCGTCGAGCAGCTGCAAATCGCTGATCGCTCCGAGATGCTCAAGACGATGAGCTAGGGCTGCGGGTGGCTGAGAACGCAAGCATACAGGGATGGACCCTGCTCCGGATGATCCAGTGGAGCAGCGACTATCTGGCCACTCGGGGTTTTGAAAACAGCCGTCTGCTCTCGGAGCGGCTCCTCGCTCATGTGCTCGAGCTGCGCCGCGTCGATCTCTATCTGCAGTTCGACCGGCCCCTGACACCGGCAGAGCTGGCCCATTACAAGCAGCTTTTTTTGCGCCTGGTCGCGCATGAGCCCTTACAGTACCTGCTCGGCGAGACCGAGTTCATGTCGCTCCCTTTTGCCGTCGGGCCGGGTGTCCTCATCCCCCGTCCGGAGACCGAACTGCTGGTCGAGAAGGCTCTGGAGCGGGCCCGGGCGGTCGCTGCCAGGGAGGGCATGGTCCGCATCATCGACCTCGGCACCGGAACCGGCTGCATCGCCGTCTCCCTGGCGAAGAATGTGCCGGAGGCCAGCCTGGTCGCGGTCGATCTCTCGGCGGCTGCACTGGAGTGGGCAGAGCGCAACAGTGCAGCCCACGGAGTCAGCAGCCGGGTCGAACTGGTGGAACACGATTTCAGGAATTCGCCCCTCTCCGCATGGCGGGGGGGATTCGACCTGGCGGTTTCCAATCCGCCCTATATCCGCAGCGGCGATTGGGCGGGGCTGGCGGCGGAGATCCGCGATCACGAGCCGCGCGAGGCCCTGCTCGGGGGGGAGGATGGGCTGGATGCCTACCGCAACCTGGCGCAGATACTGCCAATGCTGCTTAAAACAGGCGGGGAAGCCTTGATCGAATTTGGCGACGGCATGTCCGCAGCCGTTGTGGCAATATTTAAACAGGCCGGTTTTGCAGGAGCGGAGTTTTTTCGCGACCTGGCCGGCAGGGAACGACTCGTCCATCTCTTCTCCCCGGGAGGCGATCATGAATGAAGGAATTTTCCGCGAATATGACATTCGCGGCATCGTCAAGACTGATCTGACCAATGATGTGGCCTACAATCTCGGCCGGGCCTACGGCACCTGGATGGCCAAACGGGGCCACACGCTGGTGGTGATCGGACATGATGTGCGACTGACCTCGCCCCATCTCGCCAAGCTTTTCATCGACGGGATTGTCACCACTGGCCTGAATGTCTATCTGGTCGGCGAGGTGATGACACCCGTCCTCTATTACGCCATCCTCCATTATCAGACCGATGGTGGTGTGATGATCACCGGCAGCCATAATCCGATCGAGTACAACGGCTTCAAGATGTGCGAGGGGCTGGCCTCCCTCTATGGCGTGGCCATTCAGGAGCTGAAAGAGATCATCCTCCGCAATGGCTATGTGCGCACCAGCAGCGGCCACGTCACTGAGAAGAGCATCATCCCCGAATATATGGAGATGATGCGCGCCAAGTTCGCCTTTCCGCGCAAGCTCAAGGTGGTGATCGATGCCGGCAACGGCACAGCCGGGCCTATCGCCCCGGAGCTGTGGAGCAGTCTGGGGATCGAAGTGGTGCCGCTTTACTGCGATCCGGATGGTCATTTTCCCAACCATCTGCCCGATCCCACCGTGCCCAAATACATGCAGGACCTGCGCCAGCTGGTACTGGCGGAAAAGGCGGATCTGGGCATCGGCTACGATGGGGATGCCGATCGGGTCGGCATCGTCGATGACCGCGGCCGCCTGGTTTATGCCGATGCCTTGATGGCCCTGCTCAGCCGCGAGGTGCTGGCCAATCATCCCGGCAGCACCATCATCTTCGATGTCAAGTGCTCGCAGATGCTCCCCGAAGAGATCAGCCGTCTTGGCGGGGTACCCATGATGTACAAGACGGGGCACTCTCTGCTCAAGGCCAGGATGAAGGAGATCCACGCCCCCTTTGCCGGCGAGATGTCCGGCCATATGTTTTTCGCCGACGAGTTTTTCGGCTTCGACGACGGCCTCTACGCCTCCGGCCGCCTCATGCGCATCCTGGCCGGGAGTGAGCGTCCCTTCTCCGCGCTGGTGGATGAGCTGCCGCTTTTTGTCTCCACCCCGGAAATCCGGGTCGACTGCCCGGACCAGGAGAAATTCGCCATCATTGAGAGCATGGTCAAGAGCTTCAGTGCAGACCACGAGACCATCACCATCGACGGCGCCCGGGTTCTCTTCGGCGACGGCTGGGGATTGATCCGCGCTTCCAATACCCAGCCGGTCCTGGTGCTGCGCTTTGAGGCCAAGAGCCGTGAGCGGCTGGCGGAGATCATCGCAATCTTTCGCCGGGAGATGGACAAGCATCCCGCCATTGCCTATAATCCGGATGATTTGTCCATTTGACAAAAATTAACAGAGAATCGCCAGCGGCCCGAATCGACTTCGGGCCGCTGCGTTTCCGGGCGACGCAATACAATCAGTGAGGACGAGCATGGCAAAATCATCCGCAGAAAGAGATCTTGGCGCCGAAGTGACGGCCCTTTTCGCGCGGGAGCCGCAGAAGAGCTTCAAGGCCAAGGAGTTGGCCCGGCAGCTGGGGATCGGCAAGGAGGAGTATCTGGAGCTGCGCAAGACCCTGCGCCGGCTTGTGCAGGAGGGCGCCATTCTCAAGCTGCGCAGCAACCGTTTCGGCTCGGCCAGCCAGTCGCCAGTGGTCACCGGGATACTGCGGGTCAATTCACAGGGCTATGGATTTGTCACGCGCGATGACGGGCGCGAGGATATCTTTGTGAGCACCAAACAGATGGGCTCGGCGCTGCACAGGGACCGGGTGCGGGTGCGGCTTTTCGCAAGCCGGCAGGGGGAACGTCCGGAGGGACAAGTGATCGAGATTGTCGAGCGCGGGCGCGACCGCATCGTCGGCACCCTGCGCTGGGGGCGCAAGTACAGCTATGTGGTGCCAGATGACATCAAGATCCAGACCGACATCATTATCCCCGAGCCGGAAGGGTCGGGAGCCGAGGAGGGGCAGAAAGTGGTCGTGGTCATCGACCGCTGGCCCTCCCCCCATCAGAATCCCGAGGGCCACATCACCCATGTGCTCGGTTTCGCCGATGATCCAGGGGTCGATGTCCTCTCGATCATCCACGGCTTCAGCCTCGCCTCCGAGTTCCCGCCGGAGGTGGAGGCGGAGGCGGCCAGGCTGGGGGCAGCGATTCCGTCCGGCGAGCATGAGCGGCGCCTCGATTGCCGTGACTGGCCGATTTTCACGATCGATCCGGCGGACGCCAAGGACTTTGATGACGCGGTCTCGCTGCGTGCCCTCGCCAACGGCCGTCTCGAGCTGGGCGTCCACATCGCCGATGTGAGTCATTATGTTGCGCCGGGCGGAGCGATCGATGCGGAGGCCGAGGCGCGCGGGACTTCGGTCTATCTGGTGGACCGGGTCATCCCGATGCTGCCGGAGCACCTCTCCAACCGTCTCTGCAGCCTGGTCGAGGGGGAGGAGAAGCTCTGCTATTCGGTCCTGATGGAGCTCTCCCCGGCTGGGGCCCTGCTGGGCTACACTTTCCGTGAAAGCATCATCCACAGCCGCAGGCGGCTGACCTATGAACAGGCCCAGACGATGATCGATGGAAGCGGGGATGATGAGATCCCCCTCCTGCTGCGGAAGATGTGGGAGCTGGCGGCGCTGCTGATCCGCCGCCGTGAAGCCCGCGGCGGCATCGATTTCGAGAGCCAGGAGGTGCAGGTCATCCTTGATGAGCAGGGTCACCCGACAGCTCTCAAAAGGCGCGAGCGGCTGCAGAGTCATCGCCTCATCGAGGAGTTCATGCTGATGGCCAACGAGACGGTGGCCCGCCATGTGGGAGTCGAGATGGCGGCCGGGCTGCCGGAGGCGCCGCCCTTTGTTTATCGCATCCATGAAAAGCCCGAGCGCGAGGAGGTAGCGGGTCTGCTCGAGCTGCTGGCTCAGTTCGGCATCGTGCAGGAACTGCCGAAAAAGATCACCCCCCACTATTTCCAGAAGCTGGCGGCCGCCATCCGCCGCCACCCCGCAAATGTCGTTCTCCAGGATGCCCTTCTGCGCACAATGATGAAAGCCCGCTACAGCCCGGAGAATCCCGGCCACTTTGGGCTCGCTTACAGCCATTATACCCATTTCACCTCGCCCATCCGCCGTTATCCGGACCTGATGGTCCATCGTCTGCTCAAGGGCTACTGTGCCAACCGCGTTGTGGAGGAGATGGAGGCCCTGACCGGGCGGCTGGCGGAACAATGCCGGGAGGCCAGCGAAAACGAGGTGCGTGCCGCGGAGGCTGAGCGTGCTTCGATCAAGCTCAAACAGATCGAGTACATGGAGGGCCATCTCGGCAGTGAACACGATGGCTTTATCAGCCGCATCGTCCCCTTTGGCATCTTCATCACCCTGCCGGAATTCCTCGTCGACGGACTGGTGCATATTTCCGGTCTGGAGGACGACTATTATATTTACGAGCCCTCCGGCTACCGGCTGGTCGGGCAGCGGGGCGGCCGCGTTTACGCCCTCGGCGACAAGGTGCGGGTGCGCATCTCGCGTGTGGACCGGAATGAAAGGCTGATCGACTTTGTTTTAGTGTCCAAGGAGCACGAGGAGAGGCCGAAGAAGATGGAGGCTGGAGCTCCGTTTCGCCGCCCCCAGAGAGGCCGCAAGAAGAGCAGAGGTTGAGCTATTTTCGAGGAGTCATGGATCACAGGCTGGAATTGAGCCGAGTGGAGGAGATCGCCCGCGGCACTATCGAGTTGACCTTTCACCGGCCGGAGGGTTTTGCCTTTCTGGCGGGACAGAATCTTAATCTCAAGGTTCCGGAGCTTCTATTTCCCGATCCGAAGGGGCCACGCCGCACTTTCACCATCGCCTCAGCGCCTCATGAGCCCGAGCTTCGCTTTGCGACCCGTTTGAGCGGGAGCGGCTACAAGCAGACCTTGCAGCGGCTGGCATCGGGGAGCCTGTTCGAATATCTCGGGCCGAACGGCCAGTTTGTCTATGATCCGGAGGTCGAGAGCGCAGCTTATCTGGCCGGGGGGATCGGCATCACCCCCTTCAGGAGCATGCTGATGCACGGCGTACACGCCGGCTTCAAGGCCCCCACATTTCTTTTTTACGGCAATGCGGACCCCGAGAGCAGCGCCTGGCATGAGCTTTTCGCCGGGCTGGCTCAGGCTGAAGCCCGGTTCACCTACATACCCACCATGACCAATCTGGCGCCGGAGGCCCCCTGGCCGGGCGAGAGGCGCTGGCTGAGCGCGGATCTGGCGGCCGCCTACCTCCCCGATCCCGCCAATACCACCTACTTTCTCTGCGGTCCACCTGCCATGATCACTGCCCTGACCGATCAGCTGCTGGAAAAAGGTATTAAAGACAACAAAATCCGCTACGAGTCGCTCTGGGGCTATTAAACTTTCCTGCGCCGTATCATTCCCGCTTCTGCCATTCCCGAGCCTTTGAGCAGCTATAACCTCTCTTTCCGGAGGTCTTTATGAGACGTTTACTCTATTTGATCATCCTGTTGATTTTCTTCATCGCCCTGAGTGCTGGAATGCGTTCGACGACTGCTCCCGCTTACGTCGAGGATGAGGTGCTGGTGCGATTCAAGCCGACTACCAGCGCGAAGGCCGTTTCCGTCCTGACAGCCGCGGTGGAGGCCCGGGTGCTCTCGTTTTCTCCCTCTCTGGCGATGCACCGGCTCAAGCTCACTGGCGGGATGGGGGTGGAGGAGGCGGTGGCGCATCTGCGCGCGCAGGATCAGGTGGAACTGGCTGAACCCAACTACCGGATCAGGGCCTTTGCCACGCCGAACGATCCCTCTTTTAGCAAGCTCTGGGGGCTCTCCAACACGGGGCAGACCGGGGGGCTGGCAGATGCCGATATCGATGCGCCCGAGGCCTGGTCGACCACCACGGGTTCGGCCGCTGTGCTGGTGGCGATCATGGACACCGGCATCGATTACCGCCATGTTGACCTCAAGGCCAACGACTACACCAACCCGGGCGAGGATCCCTGGAGCGACCCCAATGATCCGGCGACGGGCAACAAGCTGGATGACGACGGCAACGGCCTGATCGATGACTGGAAGGGGTATGATTTTCATGCCAAGGACAACGATCCCTACGATGAAAATGGGCATGGCACCCATGTGGCGGGGATTGCCGGCGCGGTGGGCAATAACAGTCTCGGCGTGACCGGAGTCTGCTGGCAGGTCCGGCTGGTGGGCATCCGGGTTCTCGATTCCTCCGGGGACGGGAATGTCGGCGTTGCCATTGACGGAATCGAATACGCTGTTGGTCTGGGCGCGCGCATCCTCAACCTGAGCTGGGGCGGTCCGGACAAATCAATCTTTCTCGAGCAGGCGATCGATTATGCCCATAACCATAATATTCTGGTCGTGGCGGCCGCCGGCAATGACGGCGTGAATGCGGATGTCTCGCCGCAGTACCCGGCATGCCTGGCTCTCGAAAACATCGTCTCGGTCGCGGCAACGGACCATGGCGATCAGCGGGCGCTCTGGGGTGAATCCGACGACAACACCGACGACTGCGGCTTTTCCTGTTCGAACGCTCTGGCCGCGGTCCCAGGCTCCAACTGGGGGGCCACCACAGTGGATCTGGCCGCACCCGGCAAGGAGATCTATTCGACGGTTCCGGGCGGCTATGCGGTTTTTTCCGGCACCTCGATGGCGGCGCCCCATGTCTCGGGTGCGGCGGCACTGCTGCTGGCGCGCGATCCCGGACTGACCGATCTGCAGCTCAAGCAGCGGCTCCTGAGCAGCGTCGATCCACTCCTCTCCTTCAATGGACTCTCCGTCACCGGCGGGAGGCTCAATCTGCAAAAGGCCCTGGCCGGGCTCCCGTGAGATCCAAGTGCAAATTTAGCTTGCCATTTTACCGTCAAAAGTATACTTTAATATATTTATTCTGCGTCGTCTGAACGCGCCGGTCATGAACGATCCATCCAGAAGAGGTAATCATGGTGACTCCGCATGGCGAATCGCGTTATGAACAGAGTCTGCAACGGGACATCGCCCTGCTCAAGCGGAAGACGAAGGAGATGGCGATGCTCGACGAGGGGGGGCTGCGCAATGCCATCCTCGCCCTCATGCGCCGCGACCGGCAGCTGGCCTATACGGTCATCCTGCGCGATCGCTGCGTCGATGACCTGGAAATCGAGCTGGACCGTCTTTGCCTGGAGTTTCTGGTGCGTCAGCAGCCGGTGGCGATTCATCTCCGCTTTGTTTTCGCCACCATCAAGATTATCCGGGAGCTGGAACGGATCGGCGATTACGCCGAGAGCATCGCCCGCCAGGTCCTCGACCTTTTGCCCATGCAGCCGATCCCCCCGCTGGATGATTTTCTCGAACTCGCTGATGTCGCGATCTCCATGTTCCATGACTGCGTCGAGGCCTTTCTGGAAAATGATGTGGAAAAGGCGCGCCGGCTTATGGTCAAGGAGGATATCGCCGATGAGATGCGCAACGCCATCAATGCCAAGCTGATCCAATGGCAGGAGGAGGGGCAACTGGCGCTGGAGGGTATGGCCCCCCTGATGACAGTGGCCCGCCGCCTGGAAAGAACCACCGACCAGGCCAAGAATATCTGCGAAGAAGTGATCTACATGTCCACAGGCCAGTTTATCAAGCACCGGCACAGCGACCTCTTCCGCATTCTCTTCGTCGATACCGACAACTCTTCACTCAGCCAGATGGCCGAGGCGATCGGCCGGGCCCAGTCAATCGGCCATTTCGCTTTTTCCAGTGCGGGGCTTGAACCCGCCGGGGAGATCAAGCCGGCGGTGCGGCGCTATCTCCTGGAAAGGGGCTTCGACCTCGAGGGCTACGAGCCCAAGGATTTCAGCGTGTTTCTCGACACCCTGCCCGTCGATATCATCGTCGCGCTCAACACAAAGGTGCGCAAGCGGATCCCCGCCCATTTCTCCAATTGCGTTGTCTTTGAGTGGCCGATTTCCGACCCTGCCGAGGAAGGGGGATCGGCGAAGGCGATCGTTGAACGCTTCGACCAGGCCTATACTGAAATCTCCCAGCACCTGCGGGATCTTGTCCAGGCCATCATCGGCCATGATCAGTACCGCTCCGGACTAAACCAATAGACGTTGATTCGATGATGAAGATGAAAGGACCATTCAGCCTTCTGCCTCTCCTGCTCGCGCTGCTGCTGGCTGCGGGTTGTCTGCGCGGACGCCAGCCCGGCCAGCAAGGCGCGGGGCAGAAGCAGGTCATTCAGAACAGCGGCTCCGATACCATGGTCAATCTCGCCCAGGCCTGGGCCGAGGAGTATGTGCGAATCAAGCCGGCGGTCTCTGTGGAGGTCTCCGGCGGCGGTTCAGGAACCGGCATTGCCTCCCTGATCAACGGTACGGCGGATATCGCCAACTGCAGCCGGGAGATGACTTTTGCTGAACGGGAGAGGGCCCGGCAGAATACCGGCAAGGATCCGGTTGAGCATCTTGTCGGCTATGATGCCCTGGCCATTTTCGTCAATCTGCAGAATCCCCTCCACGAGATCACCCTCGAAGACCTGGCGGAAATCTATGGCGAAAGAGGGAGGATCGAGCGCTGGAGCGATCTCGGCGTGCAGCCTCCCGATGGCAAGCGTGATAAAATTATCATTATCAGCCGCCAGTCCAATTCCGGCACCTATGAGTATTTCCGGGAGGCGGTGCTTGGCAAGACGCGTGATTTTCGTCTCGGCACCATCGACATGCACGGTTCCAAGGATGTGGTTGAACTGGTGGCGCGGACGCCTGGAGCCATCGGCTACAGCGGCATGGGGTATGCGACCGACCGGGTGCGCATGCTGCGTATCGCCCGCAAGCACGGCGAGACCGCCTACGCCCCCACGGTGCCGAATACCCAAAAGGGCATTTACCCCGTCGCCCGCCCTCTCTTCATGTATACCCTGGGCGAGCCCGAAGGGGAGCTCAGGGATTATCTGGAGTGGATTCACTCCCCCGAGGGCCAGGATCTGGTCGTGCGCTCCGGCTATGTCTCGCTTTCCCGTACGGGGAGCCATGCTCCGGCGCAAGGTGAGGAGCATCAACCATGACCCCCGGCCGCCGGCACCTGGAGCCGTTGAAGGAGTGGCTCATCGAACGCTTTATCTGGCTGTGCGGCGTCAGTGCCATCTTTTTTGTCTTTGCCATCTTCATCTTTGTCTTCCGCGAGGGGGCCGACTATTTTTTCAGCGGCTTCAAGGCCGGCGAGTTTTTCACCAGCATCGAGTGGTATCCCACCTCACGCACCCATGTACGCTATGGCGCCCTGGCCCTGATCACGGGCACCTTCAGCGTCTCCTTCCTTGCCATGTTCCTTGCCGTGCCTTTCGGTCTGGGTGCAGCCGTCTTCATCTCCGAGTTTTGTCCTCCCCGGCTCAAGGAGGGGCTCAAGATCGTCATCGAACTTCTCGCCGCCATTCCCTCGGTGGTGTGGGGATTCATCGGCCTGACCATCATGAACTCTCTGATCGTCCGGCTTTTCAACGCCCCGATCGGTCTCAATATGTTCAACGGCGCGATTATCCTGGCGCTGATGAGTGTGCCGATCATCGTCTCGATCGGCGAGGATGCCCTCAAGGCGGTTCCCGATTCCTATCGTGAGGCGGCCGTTGCCCTGGGCTGCACGCGCTGGCAGATGATCTTCAGGGTGCTGCTGCCGGCGGCGCGCAACGGCCTGCTCGCCGCCGTGATGCTCGGCATCGGCCGCGCGGTGGGTGAGACCATGGCGGTGCTGATGGCCACCGGTCATTCCATCCGCATCCCGCACGGGGTGCTCGAGCCGGTGCGCACCCTGACGGCGACCATCGCCGCGGAGCTGGGCGAGGCTCCCGTCCATTCGGATCATTATCAGGTCCTCTTCATTATCGGGATCCTCCTTTTCACCATCACTTTTGTCATCAATATCACAGCGGATTTCATAGTGCGCGGCATCGGCAGGAAATAACAGCGGAAGCGGATCATGTTTGAAGCCACAGATCAGACCAGGCGCAAGCAGCGGCAGGAGAGCGCAATAAAATATCTGCTCACGACGATGACGGTGATCATTGTCCTGCCCCTGCTCCTGATCATTTTTTATCTCTTTTACAAGGCCGCGCCGATCCTCTCCCTGGAGTTTCTGCTCGAGAATCCGATCCACGGCATGCGCTCCGGCGGGATCTGGGCCCCGCTTCTGGGCACGATCTATCTGGTCCTGATCTCGCTGCTGATCGCCACCCCGGTCGGAATTTTCGCCGCCATCTATCTGAACGAGTATTCGCGCGAGAGCTGGATGACGCGGGTCATCAATCTTGCAGTCGTCAATCTGGCCGGTGTGCCGAGCATCGTCCACGCCCTTTTCGGCCTCGGGGCTTTTGTCCTTTTCGCCGGCATCGGCCGCTCCATCCTCGCCGCCTCTCTGACCCTGGCGATCATGACCCTGCCGGTGATCATCGCCAGCACCAAGGAAGCCCTGGCGGCGGTGCCACATTCCTTCCGTGAGGCCTGCTGGAATGTCGGGGCGACGCGCTGGCAGACCATCCGGAATGTGGTGCTGCCCAATTCAATCAGCGGCATCCTCACCGGCGTCATCCTTCAGGTCTCGCGCGCGGCCGGGGAGACAGCGCCGGTGATGTTCACGGGGGCGGTCTTTTTCAAGGCGATTCAGACCGGCGATCCCTTCGCCTATGGCCTTCTCGACCAGTGCATGGCTCTCTCGATGCATCTTTTCACCATCTCCACCCAGGTTCCGGATGTGCCCGACGCCCTGACCTACGGCACAGCCGTGGTCCTGCTCGGGGTGGTGCTGCTTTTCAATGCCCTGGCCATCCTCCTTCGCATCAAGCTGCGCGGGAAGAAGAAATGGTAGAGCAGACGCCGAAAATCGGGGTGCGGGAGCTGCGTCTTTCTTACGGACAGCATGAGGTGCTGCACGGCATCTCCTTTGAGATCTTGCGCAACGAGATTTTTGGCATCATCGGACCGGCGCAATCGGGGAAGACGAGTCTGTTGCGCGCGATCAACCGCACCCTCGAATTCACTGCAGGGGCTCGCTACAGTGGTTCGATCACTGTCGACGGCGAGGAGGTCGGCAAGGTCAGGAATGTCTATGAATTGCGGCGCAAGATCGGTATGGTCGCCCCCCTGCCGGTCGGCTTGCCCCTGACCATCTATGACAATGTCGCCTTCGCGCCGCGCATGGGCGGCATCAGGCAGAAGGGGTCAATTGACGATATCGTCGAGCGCTGCCTGCGCCAGGCGGCGCTCTGGGATGAGGTCAAGGATCGTCTGCATACCCTGGGAACCAGGCTTTCGGGCGGACAGCAGCAGCGCCTCACCATCGCGCGCGCCCTCTCCCACCAGCCGGAAATCCTCTGCCTCGATGAATTTTCCATCGCCATTGATCCGGTCACGACCATGCGCATCGAGGAGGTGCTCAAGGAGCTGCGCCAGCAGATGACCATCATTCTGGTCACCAATCTGGTCCAGCAGGCCCGCCGGCTCGCCGACCGCACGATGTTCCTTTTCGAGGGCGATATCATCGAGCTGGACCGCTCGGAGGTCATCTTTTCGAACAGCCCGGCACAGCAAAAGACCTACGATTATGTCAACGGGATTTTCGGATGAGCGACCTCGCCTACAGCATCGTCACCCGCGATCTCAGCCTCTGGTACGGGGAATTCCAGGCCCTGCGTTCCGTCAGCTTCAAGGCGCGTAATGGATTGATCACCGCCCTGATCGGCCCCTCCGGCTGCGGCAAGACCACCCTGCTGCGCTGCTTCAATCGTGTCAACGAGCGCTACGGCAATGTCACCACCACGGGTGAGATCCGCCTGCTCGGCAAAAATATCTATGATGAGGATGTCTCGCTCATCGAACTGCGCAAGAGTGTGGGGATGGTTTTTCAGCGCCCCAATCCCCTTCCTCTTTCGGTCTATGAGAACATCGTCTTCGGCCTGCATATTCACAGCCCGGCCAGGTTGAATGCTTCTGCACTCGACGAGGCCGTCGAGCAGGCCCTCACGGATGTCGGACTGTGGATGGACCTCAAGGACAAACAGAAGTCCCGGGCCACATCCCTTTCGCTCGATCAGCAGCAGAAGCTCTGCATCGCCCGCCTGCTGCCCCTCAAGCCGGAGATCATCCTCATGGATGAGCCCTGCTCGGCGCTGGATGTGGAGGCGACCCGCCAGGTGGAAGAGTTGATGCTCGAGCTGGCCGGCCGCTATACCATCATCATCGTCACCCACAACATGGCGCAGGCCAAGCGCGTCAGCCACGAATGCGCCTTTATGCTCATGGGCGAGCTGATCGAACACAGCCGCACCGAGGATCTCTTCATCCGCCCGCTCGACAAACGCACCGCCGAGTACATCGAGGGCCGTTTCGGATGATCCATCCCCTGTCTGGATCGGGCCCCGCCTCCTCCTTGTGATAATTCTCCTTGGAACAAAAGCGTGAAAGTGGTAATTTATCGTCTGAAATTACCATTTCATGCCGGGCCGGTACCATTCCGGCCATTAATCCACCACCTCGGCTGTTCCCGGGCGAGGGCGTATGGGTGTGCTGCCCTCGTGAGACCGTGGGTAGCTGTTGAGATCAAGCCAAGGGCAGCCGTTGATAAAGGCCTGCGGGGACGCAGGCTCCATATAGCTGGCCAATTGCCGGAAGAGGCGCGTGTGCTGGAAAAGATTTCCTCAATATTTATCTGGATTTTCGGGCTGGCGATCGCCGTGCCGGCCCTGCTGATGATCATCCTCATGGCGGTGACACTGCCGGTGCGCATCTATAACCGTCCGGGCCGGGCTCTTCTGCGCCTGATTGTCCGCGTCTTCGGCGGACGAGCAACCGTGGAGGGGGTGGACAAGCTCGATCCGCACAAGACCTATCTTTTCATGCCCAATCATGTCAGCCTTTTCGATATCCCCCTGGTCGGGGGATACATACCCAATTACGCGCGGGGTGTTGAGGCGGCTGAACATTTCAGCTGGCCGTTGATCGGCTGGTTTGTGCGCAGCATCGGCAATATACCGATCGAACGTGGGAGCATCCACTCCTCCTGGAGCAGCCTTGAGAAGGCGGCCAGCCAGATCCGCGGGGGCAAATCGATCATCATTATGCCGGAGGGAACGCGTACGTGTACCGGCCGGTTGGGCGCTTTCAAGAAGCTGCCCTTTCGTCTGGCCCAGATCGCCGGCGTGGATATCGTCCCCATCGGCCTGTCCGGTCTGTTCAGATTCAAGCCCAGGATGGGATGGATCGTCAAGCCGGGCCCGCTCAAGATGAAGGTTGGTGATCCCATCCCCTACGAGAACTTCAAGGGGCTTGAATTGCAGGAGTTGAGCGATCTGGTGCATGAGCGCATCGAGAGCCTGATTGAGTATCCATGACCGGGGGCAGCGGCGCCGCCGCGGTCTCCGGCAGCAAATGATATTGCGGAGAGAAGACGATGTTCAAGAGCCTGTTGCCGAAAGAGTATGCTTTTTTTGACAGTTTTGCGGACCACGCCCGGATTGTACAGACGGCCAGCCGCGAACTGCTGCGTCTGATGCGCGGTGAGGTGGATACCCAGGTAGGGATCCAGGCGATCAAGGACTGGGAGCACGAGGCGGATGACATCACCCATCGCTGCATTGATGCCCTCAACCGCACCTTCATCACCCCGATCGACCGGCCCGATATCCTGCGCCTTATCAAGACCATGGATGATGTTTTGGACTGCATCGACGCCGCGGTGATCCGCATGGGCTTGTACGACATCCATATTATGCGCGAGGAGTCGGTGGCCATGGCCGAGATTCTGTTGGCCTGCTCGGATGAGATCGCCCTGGCGGTTCAGGAGCTGCGCGACCTGAAGAATCAGGAGAGCATCAACAAACGGTGCATGACCATCCATCAGCTGGAGCATCAAGGCGACGAGGTTCTGCGCGCCGCCTTGCAGCGGTTGTTCCGCGAGGAGGATGCCGTACTGATCATTAAATGGAAAGATATTTTTGAACGGCTGGAAAAATCGACCGACCGGGCGGATACAGTGGCAGTGATCATCGAGGGCATTGTCATTTCGGCGAGCTGACCTGACCACGGATCTGATTTAACGGAAAGATAGAAGATGAGTCTGACCTGGATCGTCGTCATCCTGACCGTCGCGATGGCTCTGATTTTTGACGCCATCAACGGTTTTCATGATTCAGCCAATTCCATTGCGACCGTCGTCTCCACCCGCGTGCTTTCACCGCGCAATGCCGTGATCTGGGCGGCTTTTTTCAACTTTATCGCCATGTTCATTTTTGTGCCCCGGGTGGCGGACACGGTCTCCAAAATCGTCCGCATCCAGGCTGGTGATCCCGCCTTTGTCTATGTCGTCCTTGCAGGACTCGTCGGCGCCATTGTCTGGGATGTTCTCACCTGGTGGCTGGGGCTGCCAACCAGCTCCTCTCATGCCCTCATCGGCGGCTTCGCCGGGGCCGGCATCGCTTTCCAGGGCACAGGGGTGATCCGCTGGGAGAAGATCTGGGCGACAGTCCGGTTCATCCCGCTCTCGCCCCTGATCGGCATGGCGCTTGGTTTTGTGATCATGATCGCGGTCTACTGGCTTTTTCGCCGGTGGCGGCCTTACGACGTCGACAAGCTCTTTCGCAAGGGGCAGCTGGTCTCGGCTGCGCTTTATTCCCTCGGCCATGGCGGCAACGATGCCCAAAAGACCATGGGCATTATCGTCGCCCTGCTGGTCGCCGCCGGGGCGCTTGATGAGAACACCCAGCTCTCCCTGCTCGATCCGCGTACTGCCTGGATCATTTTAAGCTGTCAAATCGCCATGGCCCTGGGCACTGCGCTGGGGGGGTGGCGCATCGTCAAGACCATGGGAATGAAGTTGACCAAGCTCAAGCCGGTGCACGGCTTTTGCGCCGAGACTTCGGGTGCCTTCACCATCTTTTTCGCCACCCATTGGGGTATTCCGGTATCGACCACCCATACCATCGCCGGGGCCATCGTCGGGGTGGGCTCGACCACCCACGCCTCGAGCATAAAATGGGGGGTCGCCATGCGCATTATCATCTCCTGGCTGGTCACTATCCCCTTTTCGGCCCTGACCGCCGCGCTCGTTTTCTGGCTGATCAAGCTGATCCATCCTGTCTTCTAAAAAAAAAGCCCTGACCATTACATGGTCAGGGCTTTCAGCTTTATGAATTAATCAAACCTTGGTCACCTTAACTGCCTGCGGTCCCTTCTGAGTTTCTTCCACTTCAAATTCCACCGCATCGCCCCCGTTCAGGGAGCGGAACCCGTCGCCAACGATGCCCGAAAAGTGGACAAAGATATCACCGCCAGACTCTCGCGTGATAAATCCATAACCTTTAGACGTATTGAACCACTTTACCGTTCCTCGTTCCATAGCAAAAGCCCTTTCTGAAAAAAGTGTACATGTAGCGTACACCACAACGGCCGACTTGTAGCGTAAACAGAGCCCGGACAGGTTGGTGTTTACAGCGTGTCTTGCGGATGCGGGGATGCTCCTCGCCGGGATCGGCACCGGAGGGTCCGCACGGTGTACAGCACACAATCATGAATTTATAGTAAATGTTGGCAAAATGCAAGTATTTTAAACATATTTCGTCAGGAAAGGATTTTGTCATCCGGCGGCGGAAAGGGTGAAGAAAATGTTGGCTTCGGTCGCGGGATTCAGTATCTTTTAGTCGTGGTCAGGGATCATATGGAGACCTCGTCCCGCCCCCAAATGAAGGGGCGGGCGGGTTTGCCGGAAAGCGAGAACGAGAATGCGCAGGAATGAAACAGGCCTGCAGATTGGAATTGTCGGCGCCGGGCCGGCCGGGATGATGGCCGCCCTGCAGGCGGTACGGACCGGCGGTCGGGTGGTGCTGTTCGATGCCAACCGGACGGTGGGGCGCAAGCTGGCGGTGACCGGAAACGGGCGCTGTAACATTACCAACAGTCGGATCGATCCGGACCGCTACGCAGGCGCCGAGGCCGGCTTTGTCCAGCAGGTGCTGGCGGGTTTTGGCCATGCCGAGCTGGTCGCTTTTCTCGAAGGTATCGCGGTACCGCTCCACGTCATGGCGGATGGCTGGTGTTATCCGCGTTCAGGTTCTGCCGCCGCAGTGGTCGCTGCCTTTGCGGCAGCCCTGGAGCAAGCCGGTGTCGAACTGCACCTCGGCGAGACGGTGCGCTCCTTCTTCCCCGCGATGAGCGGCTGGGGGCTGAGCGCACAGGAGGAGTATCGTTTCGATCGTCTGATCGTCGCTTCCGGGGGGTTGGCGCAGCCCAAGCTGGGGGCGCGGGGAGAGCTTTTTGCTCAGCTGGAGCGTCTCGGCCATACAGTCATCGCCGCGCGGCCGGGGTTGGCTCCGATAGTGGCCGACATGCGCCGGCTTCACAAGATGCAGGGGGTGCGGATGGATGTCGGCCTCCAGCTCTGGCGGGGCAAGAGTCTGCTCGGGCAGAGCTGGGGCAACGCTATTTTTACACAATGGGGTTTGAACGGACCAGCGGCGATGGATCTCAGCCATCTCGTCAGCGGGGAGGAGGGGGAACTCGAGCTTGCGGTGAATTTTATCGCCGGCGCGGAGCCGCTCATGCAGGAGCTGCTGCAGCGTTTTGCAGATTCGGAGTGGCCGGTTGGGATTGTTCTTTCCGGCCTGCTGCCGCCCAAGGCGGCCCATTTTGTCGTTCAGAGCTGCGGCGTAGCGGCAGAGGTTGGGATGCGAAGGCTGGGTGAACGGGAAAAGGCAGCGCTGTGGAGCGCCCTTTGCAATACCCGTCTCCAGGTCAGAGGGACGCGGGGCTTTGAGTTTGCCCAGGTCTCTGCAGGAGGGATCCCGGCCGATGAGGTAGTGAGCCGGACCATGGCCTCCAGAAAGCAGGCCGGACTCTTGTTAGCCGGCGAGGTGCTGGATGTCATCGGGCCCTGCGGGGGCTACAATCTGCAGTTTGCCTTCAGCACTGGAGCCCTGGCGGGGATTGCGGCCGCTTCCTAGCCCTGCCTGCCGGCGAGGTTTTGCAGGGCGGCTTCATCCAGCCGGTAAACGGTCCATTCGTCCATGGCCTTCGCCCCCAGCCTGAGATAGAAATCGATGGCCGGCCGGTTCCAGTCCAGCACCGACCACTCCATCCTTCCGCATCCCCTTTCGCGTGCGATTTTGACCAGCTCCATGAAAAGGGCCTTGCCGAAGCCGCTGCCGCGCTCGTCGGGGCGGACGAAGAGATCCTCCAGAAAGAGAGAAGGTTTGCCGGTGAAGGTCGAATAGGTATAGAAATAGAGGGCGAATCCGACCGCCCGCTTTTCGGTCCCCTTTTCGCAGAGCAGGGCGCGGAAATAGGGATCCGGCCCGAAACCGGCAGCGAGCAGGGCCTCCTCGCTGTTGGCGACCGCATGCGAGAGCTTTTCATATTCCGCAATGCCGTGGATGAGTTCCAGCAGGGTGGGCACATCCGCAGCTGTGGCGGGACGGATGGTATAGTCCGGTTTTTGCGAAGGCATGATCTGCTCCTGTGCAGATGAGGGCATTATCAAAAAGGCTCCGGCCCCATGGGGGACCGGAGCCTTTCAGCGTTCTGTCGGTGAATCAGGGGGTCTGAGGGATCAGACAAAGATCTGGTAGCCAGAATCCTTCTTCAGCTTTTCGACGATGGAGCTGTTGAGGTCACGGCGCTTGCCGCGCAGCAGCTGCTGTTCGAGTTCGCTCTTGACCTCTGCGAGAGGACGGGTCTCTTTCTTGCGATCGACCACCTTGAGGATATGGTAACCGTACTGGGTTTCGATGATGTCGGAGATTTCGCCGACAGGCACCGAAAAGGCGGCGTCTTCGAAGGGTTTGACCATGTGGCCTTTGGGAAAGTTTTCATAGAGGCCGCCGCTGGTCTTGGAACCGGGGTCCTCGGTGTTTTCCGTGGCCAGGGTGGCGAAATCCTCGCCCGCTTTGGCGCGACGGAGCAGCTCTTCCATCTTTTTACGGACATCCGCCTTGCCGGCTTCATCCTTGCCCTGGGTCATGAGCAGGATGTGGCGCACGCTGGCGGTTTTGTCCTGGTTGTAGGCCGCGTTGAGGTCCTCATCCGTCACCTTGACCTCATTGTAGAGCTTGTCGAAGTATTTGCGGATGACCATCTCCCGCTCGATATCGGCCTTGACGGTTTCGATTGAGATGCCGTCGCTGCCGATGCGCTGGATGAATGCCTCCTCGCCGCCGTTCTGGGTGTAGATGAACTGCAGGGTGCTGTCGACCTGGGCGGGGGTGATGGCGACGCCGGCTTTCTTGGCCCCTTCCAGCAGGAGGTTGCGTTCGCCCATGCGCTCGATGTTGACCTTGAGAAAATCAGGGAGGCGTTTGGGATCGAGGGTCTTGATCTGGTCGATATTCTTGCCCATGGCGAGCTGCATTTCGGTGAAGAAAGTGCCCGGGGTGATCTGGAAATATTTGCACTTGACCAGGGTTTTGTTGGCATCGGGATCCACAGCGGGATAGGCTTTGGCGAGTTCAACAGCCAGGTCATAGATGGGCGTTCCTTTTTCCAGTTTTGCACCCTTCGGGCCGCCGCAGCCGGTGGCGACCAGGGCTGTGAAGAGCGCCGCGATGATAAATCTGCGCATGAGCTTCTCCTTATTTGATTGAGACTGGGGTTAGTGTATTAATTCATGTAGTATACAAAAAATATTTTCCAAATCATAGCTTTTTATTTTACGCAGGGATGGCGCCGCCGCGGCCGCGGCCGGATAAACACCTTTTGCAAATATAAAAAAAACTTGTTATGTTATGCCCGGAATAAGCAAAAGACGGGAGAGGAATGGAATCGGGCACTGAGTTGATCGCGCTGCGGCATGGGGAGACCGAGTTCAATGCCGACCGGCGCATGCAAGGCCATCTGGATGTGCCGCTGAGCGAGGTGGGAAGGGAGCAGGCCCGCTTGGCCGCAGCCCGTCTGGCGGCTGAGCCGATTGACAAGATCTACAGCAGTGATTTGCAGCGGGCCGTGGAGACGGCCCAGACCATACGCGGCAGCCGGGGGATCGACCTGGTTACCGATGTGCGGCTGCGCGAGTTTCATATGGGGACATTTCAGGGCCTGACCGTTACCGAGGCCAGAGAAAGGCATGGCGACGCCTGGGAGCGTTTTTTCATCCATGATGCCGATTTTGCCCTGCCCGGCGGTCAGAGCCGCAATCAGAAGCAGGTCGAGATTGCCGCCTTTATGGAAGAGGTGGTGAGAACAGAGGCGGGACGGCGGCTGCTGGTGGTGACCCACGGGGGCATCCTCATCGGCATGCTGCGTCACGTCCTGGGCATCCCTGCCAGCCATTACTTCCGGGTCAGCATCGAGAATACGGGGATTCAGAGGTTTCTCTACAGGAATGAGACCTGGCATCTGATCTCCTGGGGAGAGGTTGATCACCTGACGGTAGCGAGGGAAAGCCGATGAGGAAAACCAAGATCATTGCGACGCTCGGGCCCGCATCGCGGGAGCCGGCCGTCCTGGAAAGAATGATTGATGCGGGCATGAATGTCGCGCGGATCAATTTTTCCCACAGCACACATCAGGAGCACGCCGCCCTCATCGCGCAGGTGCGCGAGGCGGCGGAGAGGAAAGGCCGGCCGGTCGCCATCCTCCAGGACCTGCAGGGACCCAAGATCCGCACCGGACCCCTGGCCGGCGGCAAGGCGGTGGAGCTGCGGGCGGGGCGGCCGTTTATAATCACCACCGATGAGTGCCCCGGCGATGCGGAGCGGGTGAGCACCAGTTATGCGGCCCTGCCGGATGACCTCAGGCCGGGAGACCGGGTGCTGCTCTCCGACGGCCTCATGGAACTGCGCGTGGTGCAGGTGTCGGGTCGGGAGGTGGCCACCGAGGTGGTCACCGGCGGGTTGCTGCGCGCCCACCAGGGCATCAATCTTCCGGGCGTGGCCTTGAGCGCTCCGGCCCTGACGGAGAAAGACCGTGAGGATCTCGCCTTCGGGCTGGCGCAAGACGTGGACCTGATGACCCTTTCCTTTGTCCGTCGGGCGGAGGACATCCGCGAGATCAAGGCCTTGATTGCGGCAGCGGGCAGGAATATTCCGGTCGTCGCCAAGATCGAACGGGCCGAGGCGCTGACCGAGCTCCCTGAGATTTTAACCGAGGTAGACATCATCATGGTAGCTCGCGGCGATCTGGGGGTGGAGCTGCCGCCGGAACAGGTGCCGGTGCTGCAGAAGCAGCTGATTGAGGCGGCCAATGAAGCGGGCCGTCCGGTCATCACCGCCACCCAGATGCTGGAATCGATGACCGTCAATCCTCGTCCCACCCGCGCCGAGGCCAGCGATGTGGCCAACGCTATCATCGACGGCAGCGACGCGGTCATGCTGAGCGGTGAATCAGCGGTCGGCCGCTACCCCGTGGAGGCGGTGGCCATGATGGCGCGCATCGCCGAGGCGGCGGAGGCGAGCGAACGCCATGGTGATGCAGCGGCGACCCGACGGTGGCTGATCGAGAAGCCGCAAAGCGGGCCCCTGGCAATCGCCGCGGCAGCAGCAACCATTGTCAAGCAGTTGCCGATCGCGGCTATCTGCGTCTTCACCCTTTCGGGCGAAACCGCACGGCTGATCTCCCAGCAGAGACCGCAGGCCCCCATCTTCGCCTTCACCGCCGACCGGGATGCCTGGCGGCGGATGAGCCTGATGTGGGGGGTGGTGCCGCAGCTGATCACCTTTTCATCGGATATGGAGACCCTCTGGCAGCGGGTGCAGCCGAGCGTGCGCCGGGCTGTACCGCAGGAGGGCGCTCAGGTCATATTGGTCGGCGGCCATCCCTTTGGCGAGGGCTCCAGGACCAATTTGCTTAAAATTCAAAGCCTCTGAGCGGTGTGGACTCGGGAAAGGCTTGACTTTTACAGAATAAAGCAATAAATTATGAACGTAAAATATTATTTTTTTGGGCAGCTTTGAATTTCAAGCTGCCTTTTTTGCGAGTCCGGCGGTGATCGTTCCGGACAGGCTCGGCCCACTACGGGTGGCAAGGAGGAAGGCTTTGCGATTACTGGAGTACATTAACAAGAATGCTATCTTTCTGGATATAGAGGTCCATGATAAAAATGAGGCCATCTCAGAGATCGTGGAGAGCATGGCCAAGGCGCATCTGATTCAGAATGCTGAAGAGTTCAAAAAAGAGGTCTACGAGCGCGAACGGCTGGGCAGCACCGGCATCGGCAAGGGCATCGCTATTCCTCATGCGCGCACCCGGGCGGTCAACCGTCTGGTCATCGCCTTCGCCCGCCTCAAGGAGGGGGTCGATTTCGGGGCCGAGGACGACGACCCGGTGCGGCTGATTTTTTTGCTCGGCACGCCGGTCGATACGGTGGGCGATTACCTGAAGATTTTGGCCAAGCTTTCTCGCCTGCTCAAGGAGGATCTTCTCCGCAAACGCCTGCTCAAGGCCAAGACGGGCAAGGAGGTCCTGGAGCTTCTGGAGGAGGCCGAAGGCCAGAACTGCTGAGAGCAGCAGCTCCCGAGCGGAAACTAGCAAACGGAAAGCGCCGCAGACATCTTGAGATGTCGCGGCGCTTTTTATTGTATTATCCCCGAGCGGGGGACAGCTGAGGCCGGCCGGGTCAGGCGACGCCGGCTGCTTCTTCGGCCCAGATGCGGGCGAGGTGAATGATGACCTCAACGGCCTTTTGCATATCCTGGATGGAAATCCACTCCTGGCGGGAGTGGAAATTGTGTCCACCGGTGAAGATGTTGGGGGTGAGCAGCCCCTGATAGGAGAGGCGGGAGCCATCGGTGCCGCCTCGGATGATGTTTTGAATGGGAGTGATCCCTGCCCGCCGCACCGCCTCCATGGCGTGTTCCACCACACGCGGCTCCCTGTTGATCTCGTATTTCATGTTGCGGTAGGATTCCTCCACCCGCAAGTCGAGTTTGGCCTTGGGGTAGGCTTTCATGGCCTCGTCCGCCCACTGCTGCAGCATGCTCTCCTTCTCCTTGAGCCCCTCGATGGTAAAGTCGCGGATGAGAAACTTGATGACGGCCTCCTCGACGGTGCCGGTGAGGTGATGGGGATGGAGATAGCCTTCGCGACCGGAGGTGGTCTCGGGGGAGAGGGCATCCTGGGGCAGGTTGGCGATGATCCGGGCGGCGATCTTGATCGCATTGACGAGTTTGCCCTTGGCATAACCGGGATGGAGGTTGACGCCGCTGATGGTCATGATCACGCTGTCGGCGCAGAAGGTTTCATCCTCGACCTCGCCCAGGGTTTCACCGTCGATGGTATAGGCGAAATCAGCGCCGAAAGCCTGCACGTCAAAGTGTTCGGTGCCGCGTCCCACCTCTTCGTCCGGTGTGACAGCGATGCGCAGGCGGCCGTGGGGAATTTCGGGGTGGTCGATCAGATAGCGGATGGCGCTGAAAATTTCGGCGATACCGGCCTTGTTGTCGGCGCCGAGCAGGGTGCTGCCGTCGGAGGTGATGAGGTCATTGCCGATCTGGCGGACAAGCTCGGGGGTTTCCTCTGTGCGGATGACGACACCGGCGGGGAGGACGAGGTCACCCCCCTGATAATTTTTATGGATGATGGGCTTGACGTCCGCTCCGCTCACCTCAGGGGAGGTATCCATGTGGGCGATCAGGCCGATGACAGGCACAGGATGGGAAACATTGGCGGGCAGCGTGGCGGTGACATAGCCCCATTCATCCATGCCGGCATTAGCGAGTCCCATCTCCCTGAGTTCCTCGACCAGTTGGCGGCCGAGCTGCTTCTGCTTTTCAGTGCTGGGGTAGGAGGCGGATTCTTCTGAGGATTGTGTATCGAAGGAGACGTAGCGCAGAAAACGTTCAACACAGCTCTGGTCTATGGCGATCATGATCAGATTACTCCCATGTTTTAGAAAACGAGCTTCGGGTTGAGGAACGCGAGGCAGGCGTGCAAGATGCAGCGGCCGCAGAAGGCGCCAAAAACAATGCTTGAAATATCCGTTCCAATCATTTATATTGAAACACCTTCGACGGCTGCGCCGCGCCATCGCGCTGCCTAAATATACTAAAAGGAAATGAGATGGCAAAAAGGATTTTACTCTGCCTGATCGCCCTGGCTCTGCTCGGTGGCTGCGGGAAAGAGAAGGAGAAAGAACGCAAGCAAACTTCCCTTCCTTCTGTCGGCGACAACGCGGACAACGGAGGGATGCTGCGCTTCACCCTGGAGGGCAAGGCGATACGCGATCGCTTCGTCGTCGCCCAGTTCACCCCGCGCGGGGATCTGTTCATGGAAGACAATCTGCAAATCTACAACTACGATATCAATTCCGACAAGTATCCGCGCCTGCTCATGAGCGTCAACACCAGGGAGAGCGATCTGAAAAAGTGGCAAGGCCAGACCCTGAAGGCAGAGGTGGTCGCCTTCACGGTCTCAGCCCTGAGCGCCCCGCTCACCTCCCAGGGTGAGCTCAGGATCACCCGTGTGAATGACCAGTTCGTTGAGGGGCAGTTCCACGGTGAGCTGCTCAGCGAGGAGAACGGCAAAAGCTTCGAAATTCGCGGCGAATTCAAGGCTGTACTGCGCTGGAATGTTTAATCCGTCTAACCCCCATGAACCGATAACCTCCAAAGGAGTTGCTGTCATGAACAAGAAACTGATTCTTTTCGTGGCCCTGCTTTTCATTTTCGCCATCGCAGCCGGCACCTTCCATGCCGTTAATGCGGCGGATGACAAGGCTAAATCCTCGACCGTCCAGAAGGACGACTGCTGCAAGAAGAATGCGGCGGACTGCAAGGAAAAGGCGGCAGACTGTAAGGAAAAGGCTGACGCAAAGGAATGCGCCAAGGAGAAGAGCGGCTGCTGCTCCAAGGCCAAAACTGAGGCTGCCGCCAGCGAGGCCAAATGCGCTGGCTGCCCGGCCAAATCGGCTTGCGAAAAAAAGTAACCAGCGCCTTTTCGTGCGAAGGGAAAGCCGCAGGGCTTTCCCTTTTTTTATGGCCTTGAACAAGGTTAAATATTTGATGCCTGTCTGACACCGGTATGTAAAAGCCATGATCAGAAAACTAAGCTTTGCTGAACTGGAGGCCGAACGCCTCAAACGGACCAGCTGCGTTCAGGGCGGCCCTCCCCTCCTGACGGCGCTTCTGGATGACATCCGCAGCCTGCACAACGTCGGGGCCATCTTCCGGACAGCCGATGGCGCACAGTTCGACCATCTCTATCTCTGCGGCATCACCGGCACGCCTCCCCGCAACGAGATCCGCAAAACCAGTCTCGGCGCCGAGGAGAGCGTGCCCTGGAGCTATCATGCGGATCCGGTTGAACTGGCCGGGCGGCTGAAAGCGGAGGGATACCAGATTGTCGTGCTCGAACAGACCGACGCCAGCCTCGATTTCAGCACCGCCGTCTACCGTTTCCCGGCCTGTCTGATCCTCGGTCACGAATATACGGGCGTACGCGATGAACTGGTCGCTCTCGCCGACATGGCGATCGATATCCCGATGCGAGGCAGCAAACATTCGCTCAACGTCTCGGTTGCCTTTGGCATCGCGGCCTATGAAATATCGCGCCGCCGGGATGATATCCGCCGGGGATGATGTTCTAATTGCCATGCCGGGCAGAGTGCACGCACCTGAACCTGGTCGGGAGCTGAATAAAGGAGAACGAAGATGGCGCTGTTATTGAGGGAGCGTTTCGAGAAGCTGGGGCCCTTTGGCAAGAGAGGCTTGATCTATACCCTGGTGGGATTGGCCGGGCTCATCGCCCAGCTGGTCCTGTTCGGCACGCGCCAGCCCTTCGGGATTCTCGTCTGGGCCCTTATCATCGGCATCGGCCTCTATTATTTCTTCGTTCTGACTGGACGCCGGTCCTGATTCACAATCCATTCGCGGGAGAAGAGTATGGGAGCCTTTACTATTGATTTAAGCGGCAAGGCCGCTCTGGTCACCGGCGGTTCGCGCGGCATCGGCCGGGCGATCGCCCTGCGCCTGGCGGAAGCAGGGGCCGACGTGGCCGTCAACTATCTGCGTCAGCGCACGGCCGCCGAAGAGACAGTGCGGCTGGTTGAGAAGACCGGACGCCGCGCCCTCGCCATTCGCGCCAACGTGGGCGAGGTAGAGAATATCCCGGGGATGATCAGCGAGATCGGCGAGGCTTTCGGACGCCTCGACATCCTGGTCAGCAACGCCGCTTCCGGCGTGCTCAAACCAGCCCTCGAGCTGAACGAACATCACTGGCACTGGACCATGGACATCAATGCCGGGACGCTCCTGCCGCTGACCCAGCACGCCCTGCCCCTGATGGAGGCTCACGGCGGCCATATCATCGCGGTGTCGAGCCTCGGCTCGGTGCGCGCCATTCCCAATTACGCCGCCGTCGGGGCCTCAAAGGCGGCGCTCGAGTCCCTCATCCGCCATCTGGCGGTGGAGCTGGCCGCGCGCAATATCCATGTCAATGCCGTCTCGGCCGGGGTGGTCGATACAGACGCCCTGAAGCACTTTCCCAACCGCGATCAGCTGCTCGAAACCAGCCGCCAGAAAACCCCCTCCGGCAGGCTGACCACGCCTGAAGATGTGGCTGATGTTGTGCTGATGCTCTGCTCCTCTCTGGCGCAGCAGATTCACGGTCAGACCATCGTCGTCGACGGCGGCTATGCCATCATGGGTTGATTCGGGGAGCTTCTATCCCTGAGGCGGGGCGACCCCGATAAAACAAAGGCGCGCTCATCATTTGAGGTGATGAGTGCGCCTTCTTGTTTCTGACGGGAGCATCCCGGCTGATCACAGCCCGGAGAATTTTTTTGCTACTCCTGCAGCCAGGTGATCAGGCCGCTGTCGAAGGAGTGGGCCATCTCCGGATGAAAGGGCATGATGCGGATGGAGTAACCGTGCTGGCCGGTGGTTTCGCATGGGATGGTCGCCTCGAAGCGATAAACATTCTTCTTGACCTGTTCGACCTGTTCCATGACTGTGCTCTGGCCGTCGACAATTTCCTCATCCGAATCCAGCGGTCCGTAATAGACCTCCACGCGCAGTTCTTCCGGTTTGAGGCCGTCGCAGTTGACCATGGTGGAGATAGCCAGTCGGCCGCCGACGCGGACCTCGCCCCCCTCCTCGGAATCGACCTTGAGGATATGGACCTTGCCCCAGAGGCTTTGCACCCGTTCCTTCCAGGCCGCCACCTCCTTGACCAGCTGCATCTTGTTGCGGCTCAGTTTCTGCCAGCGCAGCTGGGCGGGCAGATAGTACTGCTCAAAGTAGTCGCGGACCATGCGGTTGGTGTTGAAAAAGGGGCTGAGGGTCTGGATGCTGCTTTTCATCATGGCGACCCATTTGCGCGGCAGATTGTTGCTGCTGCGTTCGTAAAAGAGCGGGACGATCTCCTGTTCGAGGATGGAGTAGAGGGATTCCACCTCGAAGAGATCCTGTTCTTCGGGAGCGGAGAATTCCTCACCGCGGCCGATGGCCCAGCCCACTGTATTTTTATAGGCTTCATCCCACCAGCCGTCGAGGATGCTGAGGTTGAGAGCCCCGTTCAGGCTGGCCTTCATGCCGCTGGTGCCGCTGGCTTCGCGGGGACGGATGGGGGTGTTGAGCCAGACATCGACCCCGCGCACCATGCTGGCGGCGACCTCCATGTCATAGTCTTCGATGAAGACGATGCTGCTGCGGAACTCTTCCTTGCGGATGATATTGACAATGTCGCGGATGATGCCCTTGCCGATATTGTCGCGTGGATGGGCCTTGCCGGCGAATATGAACTGGACCGGGCGTTCCTTGTTGTTGAGGATGGCCTTGAGCCGGTCGAGGTCCTGGAAAATGAGTTTGGCGCGTTTGTAAGAGGCGAAGCGGCGTGCAAAACCAATGGTCAGGGCCTGGGGATCGAGCACTTCATCGGCTTTGGCGACATCCTCGGGCCGGGCGTTGGCGTTTTCGAGCTGGCGGCGCAGGCGGCCGCGGGCGAAGGCGACCAGCCGTTCGCGGCGGCGTTCGTGGGTGCGCCAGAGCTCTTCATCGGGAATCTGCTGGATGCGGTCCCAGACCGAGTCCTCGGAGCCGATGTTGTTCCAGCGCGGGCCGAGATAGCGCTGGAAGAGTTCGGCCATGTCCTCGGAGATCCAGGTCGGCAGGTGGACGCCATTGGTGACATGGCCGATGGGGACCTCGCTCTCGGGGATTTCAGGCCAGAGGTGCTGCCACATGCGGCGGGCGACCTCGCCATGGAGCTTGCTGACGCCGTTGCTGGCGCTGGACATGTTGATCGCAAAGATCGCCATGTTGAATTTGCCGCTGTTATGGGGCCGGCCGATGCCGCCGAGGCGGTGGAACTGCTCTGAGGAGATCTGAAGGGCGCCGTAATAGCCGCCGATGTAGCGGTCGACCAGGCCGAGATCGAACTCATCGATGCCAGCGGGCACAGGGGTATGGCTGGTGAAGACCGTGCTGTTGCGGTTGGCCTCCTGAGCCTCCCGGAAGGTGAGCCCCGACTCCTGCATGAGGAGGCGGACGCGTTCCAGGGCCATGAAGGCTGAATGGCCCTCGTTCATATGACAGATATCAGGCCGGAGGCCGAGGCGTTCGAGGGCGCGCAAACCGCCGATGCCGAGGACGATCTCCTGCTTGATGCGCATTTCCTCCTCGCCGCCGTAAAGGGAGTCGGTGATATCCTGATCCTCAGGGCTGTTCTCGGCGAGATTGGTGTCGAGGAGGTAGAGGGGGACGCGGCCGACCTGGGCGCACCAGATGGCGACATGGACCGTGCGCTGCAGGATTTCGACCGTAATGGTGATCGGCTTGCCGTTGGTATCGCATTCCTGCTTGACGGGCATGTTGTAAAAGTCGTTCTCCGGATAGTTCTCCTGCTGCCAGCCGTCTTTGGAGAGGTACTGGTGAAAATAGCCCTTCTGGTAGAGCAGTCCGACACCGACGAGGGGGATGCCCAGGTCGCTGGCCGATTTAAGGTGATCGGCGGAGAGGACGCCGAGGCCGCCGGAGTAGAGAGGCAGCCCTTCGTTCAGGCCGTATTCCATCGAGAAATAGGCGATGCGGAAGTTTTTCTGCTGGGGGTATTTTTTCTGAAACCAGGATTTTTGCGAGAGATAGTTCTCCAGTGCGGTGCGGGTGCGCTGGAGATGGGCGAGATAGCCGTCATCCTTGGCGCGCGCTTCGAGACGGGCCTGGTCGATGCTGCCGAGCAGGAGCACGGGATTGTGCCCGGAGCTCTCCCAGAGATCGCGGTCGAGACGGCGGAAGAGATTGCGCAGGTCATAGTCCCAGGTCCAGTAGAGGTTGTAGGCGAGGTCGCGCAGGGCGTTGAGTTCCACTGGCAGCGAGGGTACCACCTTGTACTTTTGGATGGAGACGGCCATAATAGGATCCTTATAAAAAAAAGCCGGTCAGAAAATATTTCATAAAGATAGTGAAAAAAGCGCTTCCAATCAAGGGAAAATGCGCCCCCGCCGCGCTGCCGGGGGTTTTGCAGGGGGACAAGTGGCACGACTGTTGCAAAAGAGGAGATGGAAGGGAAAAGGAGTGCGCATAGGACGCCTTCTCCCTCCGGCCGGAATGAATCGGCAAAGAGGTTACTCACAGAAAAACAATGGTTAGAAGGATAAGGGTCGTCGGGTGGATGAGGTGAATGCACAGAACAGGTTCAACGGGTCAACGCCGGTTCTGTATTGCCCTGAGTTAGCGTATCAGAGAGAGACACTTGGGCATCCATTGCACTGCACGGCAGCATTGTTCGGCACCCCGCTCCTCACTCTCGCAAGCATGGCTATTCAACAGGTTCCAACTTTCAATGTATGGAGGAAGTGATGAATTCTTCATCTCAGCATCCCATCCTGCTGGTGGTATTGGCCCTCTTGGTTCTGGCCTCCGGCCTTTTCGCCGCGGCCGGCGATACCTTGTCGGTGGGGAACAGCGCCGGACTGCCGGGTGTGACCGGCTATACCATACCGGTCAACCTGCGGAATGTCACCACCCTCAAGGGGCTGCTCTTCAAGATCAAGGATGTGCCCGATTCACTGGAGGTAACCAATGTGGTGCCGACCGGAAGGGCCTCGGGATTTCGCGCGGAGTGGACGACGGTGGGCGGGACGGTGAAAATCCTCATGTTCCCGACCATCACCACCACCCCCCTCATCACAGCCGGTAACGGGACTATCGCCAACCTGACGGTTTCGGTGAAACCCGAAGCGGTGCGCGGGGCCAAGGCGACGGTCACGCCCGACAGCGTCCGGGCCTCCAACAACGTTCAGCAGGCGGTGACGGTCTACGTCAAGAGCGGCTATTTCTGGTACGGGATCAAGGGCGATATCAAGGCCGACGGCGCGGTTGACCTCTTCGACGTTCTGCGTCTTATCGACATCGTCCTCGGCCGCGCGCCGGCTGCCACGGAATATGAAAGATGGGCCAGTGATCTCAACCTGGATGGCCAGATCGATGTCGCGGACATCACCGCACTGATCGATCTGGCGGTCGCCGCCACTCCCAGGATGGATGACAGCGGTTCGCTCTCCGACTATGCCGGCAACGCCGAGCTGACCATCTCCGCCCTGCCCAGGAATATTACCGGTTCGGTCAACGTGCCGGTACAGCTGCGCTCCACGGCCCCCGTCAGCGGCCTGCAGTTCGCCTTCAAGCTTGATTCGCGCCGTTTTCTCGTCTCCAAGCCCAGGCTGACCGAGATGAGCAGGAATATGTCGGTGGCGATTCACGCCGATGGCGATGAGGTGCGGGTGATGCTCTACAGTCTGAGCGGCGATCCCCTGCCCCTCAATGAGGGCATGGTGCTGCAGATCCCGGTGACCATCGCTGAGGCTCTGAATGCGGATGAAAAGCTGGAGATCAGGTCGGCGCTGGCCGGCACAATGGGCGGCGGCAGACTGCAGACCCAGATCGGCTCCGGAATGGAAGGGGTAGCGGCGGCGCCCGAGTCCTTCGCCCTGATGCAGAACAATCCCAATCCGTTCAACATGTCGACCAAGATCACCTATGAGGTGCCTGCGCTGCGGCAGGGTGCGGCCAATATCAAGCTGATGGTCTACAATGCCCAAGGGCAGGAAGTGAGAACCCTGGTTAACGAGAGAAGGAGCACGGGAAGATATACGGTGAACTGGGATGGCAGGGATAATGCAGGCAACTATGTCTCTTCCGGTGTCTACTTTTACAAGATGACTGCAGACAATGTGGTGATCACCAAGAAACTGGCAGTCACCAAGTAAGAGGCTTCCTTCGTACGGGAATCACTTTTAGGAGAGGAATTTGAGATGAAATCAAGCCGGGCGACTGCCTTTTGGGCACTCATTATCTTGGCAGCACTAGTCGCGCCCGGGCTGGCGCAGGTCGTGGACGATTTCAACCGGACCAGCCTGGGATCGAATTGGACAGCCGATCCAGAATATATCATTTCCAGCAATACCCTGGACAACAGTACCACTGCGACCGGGTGGACCTTTCTGGCCGTCTATAATGCTGCGGCCAATCCCTCTCAGGTCCAGTTTACCTGGGCGGGGAGCGCCAATGCCAACGGCATCAACGCGGGCGGTTTTGCCATGCTCCTCGATGCCGCTTCGGTCACAGCCAATGGTCTGCTGATTTTCCGTCGGGATTTGACCCTGGAAATCAATCCGATCGTCAACGGCAATGTCGACCGCACCATCCCCGTCGCCACTGCGGCCGCTTCGCTGCCGGCGCCAGGGCCGGGCAGCATCATCAAGATCGGCTTCCGCACGGATGCGACCAAGGCCTATTTTGACTATTATATCAATGGTACCCTCGACGGCACTCTCAGCTATCTGCGCTCAAGCCGGCCGGCGATCCCTTCGACCTATTATGCGGGTGTGAGCCTTTACGGCAACATGCAGAACAACATCGATGATTTCACCGTCTGGGCCCAGGGCATAACGGTTACCTCCCCCAACGGCGGGGAAAACTGGCTGGCCCGCTCGATCCACACCATTACCTGGAGTTCGAACAGCTTTTCCGGCAATGTGGCGATCGACTACTCCCTGGATGGGGGATCGACCTGGACAGTGATCACCGCTTCAACAGCCAACACCGGTTCCTACACCTGGACCCTGCCGGCGACCCCGAGCACCAGCGCGCGGGTGCGCGTGCGGGATGCCGCCGACGGCAATCCCGCCGATATCAGCAATGCCAACTTTACCATCGCGCCCGAGACCGAATCGATCACGGTGCTCTCGCCCAACGGCGGGGAGAACTGGGAGGTCAATGCCTCGCACAACATCACCTGGAGCGCGGCGGCTTCGATCCCCGCTGTGCGCATCTATTATTCAGCGGACAACGGCGCGAACTGGACGATGATCGTTGCCAGCACAACCAATGACGGCTCCTACACCTGGACCACGCCGTCGGTGACGACCACCCGCGGCCTTATCCGCATCGCCGATGCCGCCGACGGCCTGCCCCTGGATGAGAGCGACGCCCCGTTTTCTATCCTGACCCTGGCGACCCTCTATGTGCGCGAAACCAGCGGGCAGCCGGGATCGACCAACAACCTGGTCGCCATCGGCCTCGACAACATCACCCCTGTACGCGGGATCTCCTTTCTGCTCATGGATTCACCGGCCTATCTGACCGCCATGAATGTCCTCCCCACCGGCCGCGCCTCCGACTTTACAGTCACCAAAACGGACAACGGCACGGCGGTCTCCATCCTGCTGGTCAGTCTGGCGGGCAACTCGATTCCGGCCGGCAGCGGCCCGATCTGCCTGATCTCCTATGACGTCTCCGGCGCCGCTCCCCTCGGTGAATTCTCGAGTCTGGATTTCTCCACCGTCAAGGTCAGCGACGACAGCAGCAGGGCGATTGTTCCCGAATTGCTGCCGGGCCGCTTCTGGTTCGTCAAGATCGGGGATATGGACAACAGCGGCATGGTTGATCTGCTCGATATCAACCGCGCGGCCGACATCGTCCTGGGCAGGGAACCAGCTGCGACCGACAACGAGATGATGATCGGCGACCTTGACCATGATGGCGATATCGACCTGTTCGATCTGCTGACGATCTGGGAACTCGTCTACTAATGCAACGGAGAGGGTATGGGGCTCCTTGCCCTGCTCTGCAAGAAGCGCATGTATTCGAACGTGGGTAGGCTTATGAAAAGATGGTTTTTTCTCCTATTATCCGGTGTCATGCTCCTCGCTGTTCCACAGCTGCAGGCGCAGGTCACTACTTATACGGATAATTTCAACCGCACCGCCCTGGGATCCGACTGGCATGTTGACGCTGAATGGTATCAGATCGTCTCGGGTGCGCTGGATAACACCCTTACGGTGGCGAGCTGGGACTATTATGCCATCTATCTGGCACTGACCAATCCGACCGAGGTGTCATACACCTTCATCTCCACCGGCGATTTGGAGGGTGCCAACTCGGCCGGCCACATCATGCGTTACGATCTGGTCTCCAAAAGCGGCTATTTTATCTACCGCCGCTACGGCGATTTGACCCTCCATCCTATCATCGGCGGCATCATCCAGCGCAACGCCATAACCATCGCCAGCGTAGCGCCCACTCAGCCCTATCCCAAACCGGGCGATGTCATGAAGGTGGTGGCGACCAGTGACGCCGGCGGCCACCATTTCACCCTTTATATCAACGGCCGGCTCGACGGCAAACTCACCGATGCCGCCAAGAGCTATGGCAATGGATCCACCCTTTACAGCGGCATCGCCCTCTATGGCCAGCGCGCCAACAATATCGATGATTTCACCGTCAAAGGGACGCCCCCGCCCACTCCCGTTGAGACCATCGGGGTGACCTCCCCCAACGGCAGCGAAATTCTCTATGTCGGTTCGAATCATGCCATCACCTGGAGTTCGTCCAACGTGACCAACAACGTCAAGATTGAACTCTCCACCAACGGCGGAACTACCTATTCCCTGCTGACGACGGTGCCGCCGACCCCGGCCTCCTGGAACTGGACTGTGCCCAACACGCCCTCGACCACCTGCCGCATCCGCATCGCCGATGCAGTCGACAACGTCCCGCTGGATATCAGCAATGCCAATTTTACCATCACCACCCCTCCGGACCTCATGGAGGTGACCTCCCCCAATGGCGGCGAGGATATCTATTCCGGCACTACCATTCCGATCACCTGGACCACGACGCTTGTGGGCGGATCGGTCAAGATCGAATACTCCACCGACGGCGGCAGCACTTTCAACATCATTAACGCATCAGCTCCCAATACAGGCAGCTACAGCTGGCTGGTGCCGGCGCTGAGTTCCCCCACCTGCCGCATCCGCGTCTCGGGTGCTCCCAGCGGCGTGCCGAGCGATATGAGCAACAGCAACTTTACCATGCATATTACCCCACCAGATTTGACGGTGATCCGCCCGAACGGCGGCGACAACTGGCTGGTCGGCGCGCAGCAGGAGATCCAGTGGACCGGTCCGGATGCCACGACCATGCCGGCGGTCAACATCCTGTATTCGGTCGACGGGGGCGGGACCTGGACAACAGCCGCCGCCAACGAGCTCAATGACGGCGCTTACACCTGGACCGTCCCGTACGATGTGACTACACAGGCTCTGATCCGGATCGAAGATGCCAGTGATGCCGATCCCTTCGATCAAAGCAACGCCTTCTTCTCGATCTCCACCCTGGTCAGGCTGCTGGTCAAGGACAGCAGCGGCCAGCCGGGATCCACGGGCAACAAGGTATCGATTGTTCTCGACAATCTCATCAACGTCCGCGGCCTCTCCTTCCGGGTGACCGATTCGCCCAATCTGCTCACGGCGATGACGGTGACGCCGATCAATCGCGCCCTAAGCTTCTCGGTCACCAAGGTCGACAATGGCACTCACGTCACCATCTACATGGTTTCCATGTCCGCCGGGGTGATCACCGTCGGCAGCGGCCCGATCGCCACTATCAGCTATGACGTCTCGGCGAGCGCACCGGTGGGTGATTATGCCGAGCTCTCCCTCTCCGAGGTCACCGTCGCTGATGCCAACAGCCTGCCGGTCGTCCCCGATCTGGTCGACGGCAAGTTCTTCTTTGTGATGAAGGGGGACATCCTCGCCGATGGGGTGGTCAATGACCTCGATCTCGAGCGGGCCATCGAGCTGCTGTTGAAAACCGGAGCGCCGATGACCCCGACCGAACTTCTCTGCGGGGATCTCGATGCGGACGGGGATTTTGACCTCATCGATTTCATGAACATTTGGGAAATGATCTATTGAACGTCTATTTTCGGCAGGACAGGATATGAAAGCATGGATGAGGATGGGATTGGGGCTGGTTTTCGGCCTCGTCTCGCTCTCCGCTGCGGCCGAGGCGGTTCTTCAGCTTGGTCAGGGCGGAGGCCAGGTCGGCAGTCAGCATAATGTCGTCCAGATCAGCATGGCCAACGATACGACGGTCATCGCCCTGCAGCTGGAGATCGCCGACGTGCCTGATTTCATCAAACCCGATTCAGTCTGGACGGCGGACCGTTCCGCGGGGTTCACGGTGGCCTGGCACGAGGATTCCCTGAGCGTGCTGCACATCCTCGTTTTGACTCTGGACAAGAGCGCTGCCATCGAACCGGGCAGCGGGCCTGTCCTCAATATCGGCTACACCGTCCTGCCGGGCGCGGAGAGCTTTAACGCCATCGACATCATCTTTTACGCCCAGCCGAAGGTAATTGCACCCGGCTCCGTCCGGGTGCCCGCGTTGTCCATAGCCGGCAAGTTCACTGTCGGCGGCACAGCTGTCGAAAGCAGGGGAGGGCAGCAGCCGGTTCGCTTTGGGCTGGAACAGAACTTTCCCAATCCCTTCAATCCCAGCACGCGGATCGTTTTTCATTTGCCGGGAAACGGGCATGCCCTGCTGGAGGTCTATAATGTGCTGGGTCAGATGATCAGAACCCTGGTCGATGGCGAGCTGGCGGCCGGGCCGCACGAGGCGATCTGGGATGGCCTCACCGACCGGGGGGGGCAGGCAGCCGGAGGGATCTATTTCTACCGTCTGCGTTCGGGCGGCCAATCCGAGTACAGACGTATGGCCTACATGCGCTGAAGGTATGAACATGGCGCGTTCGCGGGTTTCTTCACGGGTATGACGGCGTGAGGGAACGCGCCTCTTTTCAAGCCGCAGGGTTTCCTGCGGCTTTTTTTATGGGCAGAACGCTATTTCTTTTTGATGACCGCGCGCCAGCCGGTGGGGGGCTGAAGGGTGGGGCGATAGAACTTGCTGACGCTGCCGGCCTGCTCGGTGATATAAAAGGCCTGGGGTGAGATCTTTTTCACCAGGGTGAGAACGTCCTGCAGCTCTTTGCGCGGGAAGACCACGACCAGCATGCTGACGGGGCCGTTAAGACCTTCGCCCGGAAAGGAGGTCACCGCATAGCCCGCGGCGCGCAGAAGCTCGGCGATCCGGTCTCCTTCCTCGGCGCTGATGACGCGCAGTACGGTGTTGCCAAAGGCGATGCGGCGCTCAAGCAGGATGCCGACGACATTGCCGGTGGAAAATCCGGCTGCATAAAAGACCGTGAGGATGGGCTGGGCCGAGACCTCGGCCAGGACCTTGGCGACGACAAGGAGCCAGACGCTGACCTCAACAAAGCCAAGCATGAAGGCGATTTTGGTCCGGCCATGGACGATGGCGATCGTCCGCACCGTGCCGAGGGTGACGTCGGTGACGCGGGCGAGGAAAACGATAAGGCCGGTGATAAGGGTAGTCCACTCCACGACGATCATTCCTTTCCATAGAGGGGGCCCGGGGCCCGGCACCCGCAGGCGCCGGGCTTTCCAGGCGGACCAGTCCGGAGCCTATTTCTGCGGCCAGGGAATCTCTTTATAGCGCTCTCCGGTCTGACCGGCGATGGTCCGGTACCAGGCCTCAGGATAGGGCGGGTGCTGCACGCCGCCGTGTTCATCCCGAAGATTGCCGTCGAGAAATTTCCAGATCAGGAATTCCCCCAGTTTTTTCCAGCGTGCGACGGTCTCCTCGCCGGCGCTGACCGAAAAGCCGCTCAGGTAATCTCGCGCCTGCTGGGGTGAGGTCTTGTATAGGGCCAGCGCGGCGCGATCGATCTGCGGGACCTGGGCGATGAAACGTCCCTCGAGCTCGCGCTGCACAATCTGGACCTCCTTGATCATGTCGCTGTAGCGGGAATAGGTATAATTGGAGACAAAGTTGAAAACCCAGAAAGCCGAGTTCCAGGAGAAGGCGTCGAACGAGCCGGCGCCGACCGCAAAGCTGGGGGCGATGCGGTTGATGCCGCAGTACATCGGCACATAAACGGTGCAGTAGGTGTCGTCGACGCCGAACCAGAGGATGCCCCCGATGGGGTCGGGCAGCGCGGCGCGGGACTGGGCGACGAAGGAAAAGCCGGTCTGCTGGGTCGAGGTGGCGCGCTCATGAAAATATTTGACGCTGTCCACCTTCCATTCCATCGGCCGCCAGCGATAGGGGAGGCCGTAGGGTCCGGCCCCGACATCCTGAGTCATGTCGAGCTCGGTGCCCTCGTAATGGTCGCGCATCAGCTCCATGACGTCGCGAACGCTCAGCTTTTTGTCCGGCTTGATCCAGAGGGGAAAAGGGGTGCTGCCGGGGATGCCGCGGGCATAGTCGCTGGGCAGTTTGAGCGAGGGGGCGGCGCGACGGAAGCCGGCCCAAACCCGCGCCTCACAGAAGCGAAGGGCGCCGAAATCGAGCGGGGCGTAGGTGTCGGCGAAGCTGAACTCCTTGTCCGAACCTTTGTAGTAACCCTTTTCCCGCGCGAAGGAGATGACATCCCTGGCGTAGAGAGAGTTCTGGGGGTCGTTGAGCGGGAACTGGCGGATGCGCGCCTGGTTGGCGTGGCCGCAGATGTAGCCGTCGGGGACGCGGCGCGCCACCCAGAGGGCGCCGGGCTGGCCCTCGCCCTTGCCGATCATCTCCATGATCCAGACCTCGCGGGGGTCAGAGATCGAAAAGGACTCGCCCCCGCTGCAGTAGCCGTATTCTTCGACCAGGCTGGTCATGACCCTGATCGCTTCGCGTGCGGTCTTGGCCCGCTGCAGGGCGAGATACATCAGGCTGCCGTAATCGAGGCCGCCCTTGGGATTATGCAGCTCGCTGCGTCCGCCAAAGGTGGTCTCACCGATGGCGAGCTGGTGTTCGTTCATATTGCCCACGACCGCATAGGTCTCGGCCACCTGCTTGATCTGGCCGAGGTAGCTGCCGCTGTCCCAGTCGTAGACATTGATGAGGGTTCCCTCGATATGCCTGGCGGCGGGGAGATAGAGCAGTTCGCCGTACAATGTATGGGAATCGGCCGAATAGGTGATCATGCTGGAGCTGTCCGCGGACGCCCCGGGGGTGACCATAAAATTGGTGCAGGCCTCGGCTGCACTGGTCATGATGATCAGGGAGAGGACTAGAGAGAGGAGACGCTTCATTGAACCTCCGGATGTGACGGATGGATTATGAGTATGCCGGGCGGCGGTGATGCTGTTCCGGCTGGTCTAAAAGCCTTCCTGGATGGTGTCGCCGATGATCTTGATGCCGCGTTCGATCTCCTCTTCCGAGGACATGGTATAGTTGAGGCGCATGGTCTCCAGACCATCGCCTTCGCAGGGGAAGAAGAATTTTCCGGGCACGAAAGCAGCCTTGCGCTCTATGCATTTCCAGTAGAGTTTTTCGGCATCGGTGCCTTTGGGCCCCTCTACCCAGATGAACATGCCGCCCTCCGGTTTGTTATAGTGCCATTCCCTGGGGAAATAGCGGTCGAGCGCATTGAGCATGACCTCCTGTTTCGGCTTGTAGAGGTCGATGATCTTGGGAATCTGCTTCTCGAGATATCCTCCGAGCAGATACTCAGCGGCCATGGCCTGATTGAAGGTACTGGTATTGAGGTCGACCCCCTGTTTGGCGAGCACCAGCCATTTTCTCACCGGCTCTGGCGCCACGCAGATGCCAATGCGCAGACCCGGGGCGAAGACCTTGGAGAGGGTGGTTGTGTAGACGGTGCGCTCGGGAATCAGGGAGTACATGGTCGGCAGGGCTTCGCCGCGGTAGCGCAGATCGCTGTAGGGATCATCCTCGCAGAGCAGGACGTCATATTTGTCAAGAAGTTCGGCGATCTGATGGCGGCGGGCAACGCCGAGAGAGCGGCCGGTCGGATTCTGGAAGGTCGGCACGAGGTAGACGAATTTGACTGCATGAGCGGCAAGGATGCGTTCGAGGGCGTCGGGGAGGATACCCTCATCGTCCATGGCGGCGCAGACATAGCGTGGTCCATAGGGATTGAAGGCGGAGAGGGCGCCCAGGTAGGTTGGGCCTTCAACCGCGACCGCATCGCCGGGGGTGATGAGCACCTTGCCGAGGGCGTCGAGCAGCCCCTGAGATCCGCTGGTGATGCAGATGCCGGCGGCGGTGGTCTCGATCCCTTTTTGGGCCAGGTAGGGGACCAGGGCCTCGCGCAGGGGGAGAAAGCCCTCGGTCATGTCGTACTGCAGGGCCTTGGTGCCGTATTTTTCCAGCACTGCGGTGCTCAATTGCTTGATGACCTCGAAGGGATAACTCTGGGGGGCAGGATATCCGCCGGCCAGGGAGATCATCCCGGGCTGGCCGACAACCTTGAGAATTTCGCGGATGATGTTGGCGCCCATAGTGCTGGTGCGGTCGGCGAAAAGGGTTTCATACTTCATGACAGAGTCTCCATGTTAGGCTGCATGGGCCAGAGTATGTGGACGGTACGGTAGAGCGAAAGAGAATGGATGTGGACAAGGGGGATGGAACCGGACTGGTTTGAGTGAAAAGGCATGACAGGCACCCTTTGGTTTGGTTCCTGAACATAGCCAAAATTATGGTGATTATCAAGCAAAAACAGCAAGGCTTCCGGAGGCCAGCCAATTTGGTTCTTTGTTTGCCGCTCCATTTTTGTTACATTTAGCCTGAATTTGACTCCCATGGAAGGCGATGAAGCATAAAAGGTTGATATACGGCGCTGCCGCATTGGGGATCCTGCTGGCGCTTCTGGTCGTAATTCCACCCTCTCCCTCCCGGCTGGACAGCAGCCGCCTCCATTCCAGGCGCATCTATGACGACCGGGGCAGGCTGCTGCGCGAGGTGCTGTCGGATGAAGAGGGACGGGGCATGTGGATCCCCCTGGCCGAGATGGGGCCGGATGTGGCAGCGGCGGTTGTCGCCATCGAGGACAAACGCTTTTACCGCCATCCCGGCATTGATCTCCTCGCCCTGGCGCGCTCAACCTGGCTGAATCTGCGCGCCGGGGAAGTGGTCGCAGGCGGCTCGACTCTGACCCAGCAGCTGGCGCGGCAGCTCTATCGCCTGCCGCGGCGGTGGTACGCAAAACCGGCTGAGGCCTTGCTCGCCCTGCGCCTGGAGTTATGGTTGAGCAAGGAGGAGATCCTCGAGCACTATCTCAACCGGGCTCCATTCGGCAATCAGCTCTTTGGCGTGGCGGCGGCAAGCCGGATCTATTTCCAGCAGTCCGCCGTCGAGCTCTCGCTGGCGGAGGCCGCCTTTCTCGCCGGTTTGCCGCAGTCGCCGAGCGGTTATAATCCCTATACCGGCTTGGCGCGGGCGCGGGAGCGCCAGCTGCGGGTTCTGGCGGCGATGCGGAGGCAGGGGGTGATCCCGGAGGAGCGCTACCGCGCCGCCTGTGCGCAGCCGATCGAGGTGGCGCTGCGCAAGAGCGTTTTCGCAGCCCCCCATTTCTGTCAGATGGTGCTGGAAAAGGCCGAAACAGACCGCTTCGAGATTCATACCACCCTCAACAGTGCGATGCAGTCGCGGATAGAAAAGCTGGTTGAGGGCCATCTCGCCCAGCTCACTGCCCATCATGTCACCAACGCGGCGGTGCTGGTTCTGGATAACAGCAGCGGCGCGGTCAAGGCCTGGGTGGGGTCGCGCGATTTCTTCGACGCCCTTTATCAGGGGCAGGTGGACGGGGTGCGCAGCCTGCGGCAGCCCGGCTCGGCGATCAAGCCCTTCACCTATGCCCTGGCCCTTGAGAACGGCTTTACCGCTGCCTCCCTTCTGGCCGATATGGAGAGTTATGCGGGGGGAGAGGGGGGCGGTGCCCTCGTCCACAACTATGACGAAAAGTACCACGGTCCGGTGCGCATACGCACGGCCCTGGCCTGCTCCTACAATGTCGCCACCGTGCGGCTGCTCGAAGCCCTCGGGGTAGATCTCCTGCTCGAGCGGCTGCGGCAGGCCGGCTTTTCCTCCCTGCAAAAGCCGGCTTCATTCTATGGGCCGGGCTTGACCCTCGGCAATGGTGAGGTCTCCCTGAGCGAACTGACCAACGCCTACCGCACCCTGGCTAACGGCGGACTGGTGCGGCCGTTTCATTTTCTCCGGGACGAAGCCGCCGCGGCGGGCATGGCGGACGGAGAGTCGGCGAGCGGGGAGTGGCAGGGTGAGCGGATATTCTCCCGCAGCGCCGCCTTTATTATCACGGATATCCTCAGCGACCCCCATGCGCGGGCGCCCGCCTTCGGCCTCGGGGGTCCGCTCCATCTGCCCTTCCCCTGCGCCGCCAAGACAGGGACGACCAAGGATTTCCGCGACAACTGGACAGTCGGCTATACCACCGTCTATACCGTGGGGGTGTGGGTGGGCAACTTCGACGGACAGCCGATGGAAAGGATCAGCGGGATCACCGGGGCGGCGCCCCTCTTCCGCGATGTCATGCTCGAACTGCACGCCGGCTTCGACCCGGCGCCCTTTCCGCTTCCCCCTGGCGTGGTGCAGAGGACTATCTGCCCGGTTTCCGGGCAGCGGCCGTCGACAGCTTGTCCGGGGAGCGCGGATGAATGGTTCATCGCCGGCACAGAACCCCGCTCCGAATGCAGCGTGCACCGGCTGGTGGCGCTCGACCGCCGCAGCGGGCAGCCGGCATCGCCGGCCACCCCGCGCGCCGAGATCAGGGAAACCCTCTATGAGGTCTGGCCGCCGGAGTACCGGGCCTGGATGGCGGCCAATGATCTGCCGATGCCTCCGGCCGCCCTCTCCGTCCCCGGCGAAGCGGAAGCGCCCCGGCTGGTGATCACCTTTCCAAAGGAGGGCGACATCCTGCGTATCGATCCCGTTCTGCGCCGGGAGTTCCAGACCATCCTGCTCGAGGCCGTGGTGCCGGAAGGGATCAGCGAGGTCGAATGGATGATTGGCGACAGCACCCTGGCGCGTCTGCATGCCCCCTATCGTCTGCGCTGGCCCTTGACGCCCGGCAGCCATCGCCTGGTCGTGCGCGGCCGCGGCAGGAACGGGACAGTGAGCAGTGACCCGGTCACCTTCCGGGTGCTGTGAGCCGGTGGAACAAAGCCCTGATGGGGGATGTTACACTTTTATATTCTTTTTTTTGATCGGGATAAACGAAATGCGGGAGACAGGAGTAGTCCTATCCAGCAGCGGCAGGGTGGCGCAGGTGCGCATCCTGCGTTCGCCGCAGTGCGCGGGGTGCCACGGCTGCATTGAGCTGGGGGAGCCGCAGGAGCGCCTCATCGAAGTCGAGAATGACCTGGACGCGCCAGCCGGCGCCGTGGTCGAGTGCGAGATCGCTTCGGGGCAGGTCATCGGCCACACCCTGCTGGTCTTTTTCTTTCCCCTCTTCGGCATGGCGGCGGGCTATTACGCTGCCGCCGGCCGGCTCAGCGGCCGGCCAGCCGCCGAGGGAATCGGCGTCGCCGGCGCTTTTGCCGGGCTCCTCCTGGCTTTCCTGCTGGTCCGGCTCGTCGACAAACACTGGGGGAGAAAACATCCCACTACCGGCCGCATTCGCGGTTATGCCGGGGCCGGGACGGAGGAGGAAAACTCCTTTTCCTGTCCACAGCACTAAAACTCATGGTATGACCAGATAGGATCAGCATGCGTCGATATCTTATACTCGTATTAACGGTTATCCTGCCGGCGGCTCTTGGGGCCGCCGTGCAGCAGGGCGTCCGACTGCTCTCCGGCTCGAACGGCCAGCTCGTACTCGAGTTCGTCCCCGAGCATTGGAGCATCGATTCTGTGCGCGTCGACGGACGCTTTTATCAGAGTTATCTCTTTGCCGGAGCGGAGCTGACCGGAGCGCCCGGGGCGCCGCAGCTGCCCGCCCGGACGGTGGTCGCCGGCATCCCGCCCGCGGGCGGGGTTTCGCTGCGCATACTCTCCGCCGAGTATGAAACGCGCACCTCCTCGGTACTGCCGATGGGCCGGGTGGTCCGCGACGGGCTCCTGACCAGGACCGAGTACCAGCAGGATCCTGTCGAGTACGGCCGTCAGGATTTCGGACCCGGAATCGTCCGCATCAGCGAACCTGCCGATTTCAGGGGGCAGCGCGCGGTGAATGTCACCTTTTATCCCGTGCAGGCCGCGCCGGGCGCCCGCCAGGTCCGCCTCTACCGCCGCATCGTCGCGGAGCTCAGCTTCGCGTCCCCTGCGACGGGAAGCAGCGCTTCTGCTGCGGTCGGCGCCGCTGCGGATGGCCTGCTGCAAAATCTGCTCATCAATCCCGAACAGGCGCGGGCATGGCGGACAAGCGAGCCGGCGCGGTTGGCCAAGAGCCACCGCGCCCTCTTCCCGGGCGACAACTGGTACAAGATTATCATCCGGGGCGACGGCAGCGGCGGCAAGGAGGGCTTGTACAAGCTGACGGCCGCGGCCTTGAGCCAGGCGGGTGTCCCCATCGCCTCGGTGGATCCCTCCACCCTCCAGCTCTTCAACAATGGCGGCCGCGAGCTGCCGGAAAATATCTCCGCCGCCAGACCCGATTCACTCCTCGAGAATGCCATCCTCGTCAATGGCGAGTCGGATGGCCGCCTCGACAGCGGGGACTATATTCTCTTCTACGGGCGTCCCCTCGAGGGGGAGTACTATTCCAGTTCGGATGGCAAGTACCGCCACTATATCAACCGCTTTGGCTATGAAAACGTCTACTGGCTGACCTTCGGCCTTAACAAGGGCAAGCGCATGCAGAGCCGCACCTCGCTGCCAGCTCTCGGTGAGGCGGAAAGCAGCTTCCGAGATCTGGCCTACAACGAGGATGAACGGGCCAATATCTACAAGTCCGGCTCCGACTGGCTCGGCTTCGAGCTGGCCAGGGACAAGAACAACTACTCCCAGTCTTTCTCCCTGCCGGGCGCTGTGCCGCAGGCGTCGGCAGTTTTCCGCTACCAGGTGGCGGCGACGACCTCGGGCTCCCATCTCTTCAAAATGAATGCCAATGGCAACAGCCTCGGTCAGCTCAACCTCGCCGGGCAGTTGAGCGCCTACACTCCCCGTCAGACCGAGTTCACCGCCGCCGGGGTTCTGCTCGAGGGGAGCAACACGGTGGGAATCGAGTATGGCGCGGCCTCGGACATCAGTCAGGCCTACGTCGACTGGGTGGAGGTCGAATACCAGCGCCGCTTCCAGCCTGTCAATGACCAGCTCATCTTCAATTCTCCCCTGCGCGAGGGGGCCGCACTATACGAGATCGGGAATTTTGAACGGACGGAGATGGCAGTCTACGATATCACCGTTTTTAACGATGTAAGTGTGATCGCAGGGACGCAGCTGGTTGGGTCGAAGATCCGCTTCTCCGATCAAGTCACCACTCAGAGCCCGCGCCGCTATCTGGCCCTGACCCCGGCCGCCTACATGGCGGTGACGGAGATCCGCCGGGATGCAGCCTCCGATCTGCGCCGGCCTCGCGACGTCGACTATATCATCATCACTCACGACAATTTCTACCAGCAGGCCATGCAGCTCGAGAGCCTGCGTGAAGACTGGAACTCCAGAGACCGCCTTGAAACCGAGGTGGTCAGGATTTCGGACGTCTATGACGAATTCAGCTGGGGTTTGACCGATCCCGTCGCCGTGCGCGATTTTCTCGCCTATGCCTATGCCAACTGGGGAGCCCCAGGCTACGTTTTGCTCTTCGGGGACGGTCACTACGACTTTCGCAATATCTACCGCTACGGGACTCCCAATCTGGTTCCCCCCTATGAAAGCCCGGAGACCTCCGAGATCGCCTCGCGAACCAGCGACGACTGGTACACCTATTTCAAGGGGAACAACAACGGCATGCAGATGGCCATCGGCCGGCTGCCGGTGCAGACGGTCGAAGAGGCCCAGGGGGTGGTCACCAAACTGATCGAGTATGAGACCAAAGCCCTGGCCGAGGAGTGGCGCAAGACTGTGACCGTCGTCGGAGACGACGAACTGGTCTCCGGAGGCAAGGGCGAGGAGCTGGAGCACACACGGCAGGCGGAGTGGCTGGCGGAGCGCTATGTCCCGGCGGCGCTTAATGTTGAAAAGATTTACCTCATGGAGTATCCGGCGGTTCGCACCGCCAGCATCTCCGGGGTGACCAAGCCGCAGGCGAGCGCCGCCTTCATCGAGCGGGTCAACCAGGGCAGCCTGATCGTCAACTTTATCGGCCATGGCGCTGATGAGTTGTTGACCCACGAGAATATCTTCAATCTTTCGACCGACTTTGATAAAATCCAGAATGCCCGGCGCTATGCCCTGTGGATCGCATCGACCTGCGAGTTTGCCTACTGGGATCAGCCGCAGAAGCAGAGCTTCGCCGAATATCTGGTCAATGCCCCGGCAAGGGGCGCCATCGGCATGATCTCATCGACGCGGCTGGTCTATTCGAGCGAGAACGCCACCCTGAATTACAATTTCTTCAACTATCTCTTCAACGGCTATGAGGCCTCCGGCAGGGTCGCCCGCGTCGGGGACGCCCTGATGCTGGCCAAGAGGGGCTCATCGGCCAGCCAGCTCAACAATGAAAAGTTCGTCCTCCTCGGCGATCCGGCCATGCGTCTGGCTGCCCCGCGCTATCGCGCCAGTGTCGATACCCTCTCACCCGGCGCCACCCTGCAGGCCCTGACTCACTATACGGTCAAGGGCAGCGTGGCGAGGGCGGGCGCCTCCTGGCAGGATTTCGACGGCACACTGCTGCTGCGGGTCTTCGACGCCCGCAAGCCGCGCACCTATACCAGTGAGGGCGGAGCATCGATCAACTATATCCTTCCGGGCAATACCATCTTCCGCGGCACCGCCCTGAGCGGGGCCGGCCGCTTCAGCGCCCAGTTCATCGTGCCCAAGGATATCTCTTATGGCGGCAGCGACGGCCGCATCAGCCTCTATTTCTGGAGTCCGGAGGGAGATGGCACCGGCTATATGAACAACCTCACGGTGGACGGCTCGGCGATGGGGCTGGTCGACCGTGAGGGCCCGATGGTCAAGGTCCATTTCGGCAATCCCTCCTTCGCCTCGGGGGATTACACCACCCGCAATCCCGTCCTCCACGTCCAGATCAGCGACTCCCTGAGCGGGGTTAATATCGCCGGCGACATCGGCCATCAGATCATCATGAATCTGGATGAGGGGGAAGGCAAAAACATCACCGAATATTTTCAATACTACAAGGGCAGCTATACCTCGGGCGAGCTGCAGTATCCCCTTGTGCAGCTCACGCCTGGGCGCCACAGCCTTTCGCTCAAGGCCTGGGACAACTCCAACAACTCCAGCATCGCGGAGATCGAATTCATGGTGGTGGCGGAATCGGAGTTGACCCTGAGCAATCTTCTCAACTATCCCAATCCCATGACTGATCGCACCCAGTTCACCTTTGAGGTGAGCCGGAACGCGGAGGTCACCCTCCAGCTCTACACCGTAGCCGGCCGGCTGGTGCGCAAATTCCCGGCGATGCAGGCCGAGGTGGGCTTTAATGTCTATCCGGAGGTATGGAACGGGATGGATGCGGAGGGGGATCCGGTGGCGAACGGGGTCTATCTCTACCGGGTGCACGCCCGCAGCGCCGGCCCGGAGGGGGCGGCCGAAACCGATGCTGTGGGCAAGGTGATCGTGGCGCGTTAGTTCCGGGCTCCGGCGGCGGCCGGATCAGTTCTGGTCGAGAACGTCCCGCACCTTGCGGGTGATGTTCTCGAGGGTGAAGGGTTTGGCGATGAAAGCCACCGTCTCCCGGTCGACGTTCTCATGGGCCATGAGCACATCGCTGGCATAACCCGACATGTAGAGCACTTTTAGGCCGGGATTGGTTTTGCGCAGCCGCTCGGCCAGCTCGGCTCCGCCCATCTGCGGCATGACCACATCAGTCAGGAGCAGGTCGATTGGACCCGAAGCGCGTTCACTGGCGATGAGGGCCTCGCCCGCCAGGGCCGCTTCGATGACCTTGTAGCCCTGCAGCTGCAGCATGCGGGAGGTGAGCACCCGTACATCCTCTTCATCCTCGACCAGTAAAATGGTCTCTTTCCCCCGGGGCAGGGTATCATAGACGGCGCGCAGGTCAGTCTCCGCGGCGGCTTCGGCCACCAGCGGCAAAAAGATCTTGAAGAGCGTCCCCTTGCCCTTCTCGCTGTAACACTCCACATGCCCCTTGTTCTGGCGCACAATCCCGAAGACAGTCGGCAGGCCCAGGCCGGTGCCCTGCTCCTTGGTGGTGAAGAAGGGCTCGAAGATGCGCGCCTTGGTCTCCTCGTCCATGCCGATGCCGTTGTCCTGCACCGATAGCAGCATGTACTCGCCCGGGGTGGCGTCGATGTGGCTGCGGCAGTATTTCTGGTCGAGGCTGACCCGGTCGGTCTCGATGACGAGCTTGCCGCCCCTGGGCATGGCATCGCGTGCGTTGACCACGAGGTTGACGATGATCTGCTCGACCTCAGCCGGATCGGCCTTGATATTGCCCGTGCCCTCCTTGAACCTCGTTACCAGATCGATATTCTCGTTGACCAGCCGCTTCAGCACGCTCACCATGTCGATGAGGGTGGCGTTGAGATCGATCACCTTCTGCTCCATCGGGGTGCGACGGCTGAAGGCGAGTAGCTGTTTGGTGTGGGTGGAGGCACGCGCGCAGGCCTTGATGATCTGCTGCACATGGCCGTAGAGGGGATCGCTGGGCATGATCGACTTGATCATCAGCTCGGAGTAGCCGTTGATGATGGTGAGCAGGTTGTTGAAATCGTGGGCCACGCCGCCGGCAAGGCGGCCGATGGCATCCATCTTTTCGGCGTGATAGACCTGCTTCTGCAGATCGATTTCGTGGGTGACGTCGCGCTTGACGGCGACGTAGCTGATGATCTGTCCCCCCTTCTCCTTGATGGGCGAGATCGTCGCCTCTTCCTCGAAGAGGGTGCCATCCTTGCGTTTGTTGACAAAGTGGCCGTGCCAGCTCTTGCCGCTCATCAGGGTGGTCCAGATTTCCCGGTAAAAGGCGGCGTCATGTTTGCCGCTGTGAAGAATGCTCGGTTTTTTGCCGAGAACCTCCTCCCGGTCGTAGCCGGTGACCCGCTCAAAGGCGGGGTTGACGTACTGAATCCGGTTTTCCACGTCGGTGATCATGATGCTCTCGGCCGCCTGTTCGATGGCGATGACCAGACGCTGGTATTCCTCCTCGGAGCGCTTGCGGTCGCTGATGTCGTGCGCGAAGCAGAGGACGAAATCCTGACTGTCGAGCTGGTAATCATTGAGGGTGAGTTCGGCAGGGACGATCTGGCCGGATTTGGTGCTGAGGCGGCTTTCAAAGGTGGCGGAATGGCGGCTGGTCATGCTCTTGAGGAGAGCCTTCCATTTCTCAGGCACCAGGTTGGGATCGACGGCCGAAATTGAGAGTGCGCTCAGTTCGGGCATGGTGTAGCCGAGCAGCTTCAGACCCGCCTCATTGGCGAGGGCGAAGCGCCCCTCGTGGTTGAGCCAGAAGATGGCGACCGCGGCGTGGTCGACGGCGAACTTGGTGAAGCGCAGGGCCTTTTCGATGCGCCGGGTGCGCCGCTCGTGCTCTTTTTTTTCGACCGCCTCGCGGGCGGAGGCGGCCAGGCGAAAGATATGGTCGGAATGAATGACATCGGCGGCCCCGGCTTTCATGCAGGCGACAGCGATTTCGCTGTCGAGGCTGCCGGAGAGGACAATCAGGGGGATATCGAGATGATGCTCCTGCAGGTGGGCGAGGGCCTGCAGGGCATCAAATGCGGGGAGAAAATAATTGGCGATGATGAGATCGGGTTTGCCCGCCAGCGCCTGGGTGAAGCCCTTGGCTGAATTGACACGGACCCACTCGCCGAGCAGGCCGGCATTCTTGAATTCGCGCGCAATGATCTCGGCCTGCTGGGCCTCTTCCTCGATGATGACAAGCCGGAAAGCGCTCTCCATTGCTGAACCCATCTCTCCTCGCTATGGTCAGCGGATCATTTCCGAGGTGTCGGCGGCCTCGGCCTGCAGCTGCGTCTCATCCTCTTCAAGAAAAAGGATATAGATGAGCAGCATGACCATGCCGACGCTGAGGGCAATGTCCGCTACATTGAAAACCGGCCAGCGCTCCAGACTGTAGCCCGCAAAGGGGATGGAGAAGAGCTTGAAGGCCGGAATGTGAATATCAAAGAATTCGAAATCGAGAAAATCGACCACCCGTCCGCGGAGGATGCGGTCGGTCAGATTGCCGAGGGCGCCCCCGAGTATAACGGTCATCGCAAACCGCGCCCATCGCTGCTCCTCTTTCAGTTTGAAGAGATAGAGCATGATGACGATGCTGGCGACCACTGCGAAGACAGTGAAAAAGAGGTTGTTGCTGATGCGGATTCCGAAAGCCATGCCGGGATTTTCGACATAGGTCAGACGGAAGAAATCCCCGAGTACCGGTATCGATTCATGCAGACGCATATTCGACGCGACGACCCATTTGGTCGCCTGGTCGAGAACGAAAAGGAAGAGGGAGACCCATAATATGCGGTAGGTTTTCATGGCTATCTTTTTGACATCTCCTCTTTGGACTTGCATTCGATGCAGAGCCGGGCGTGGGGTGCGGCCTCCAGGCGTTCAAAGCTGATCTCCTTGCCGCATTGGACGCAGTAGCCGAACTCGCCCTTTTCAATGCGCTCAAGCGCCAGGTTAAGGTGATAGATCAGGTTGCCGTCGCGGGCAGCAAAGAAGTACTGCTGCTCACGGTCCATGGTATCGGTGCCCTGATCGGCCATATGGAAAGAGTAGGAGGAGTGATCTCCTGAAGTCTCCTTCATCGAGGTGTTGAGGCCGCTCGATTTCATGTGATCAAGCTCCATGATCATCCGGTCGCGTTTTTCCATGATGAGCTTCTTGAGGTAGGCCAGTTGTTCTTTGGTCATTTTCGTTCTCCCAGGCAAAAAATGGATCGTATTACAAACGGGAAATACCCGCTTTCAGGAGCTGGTCTTCGATCTTGAGCTCCTTTTGAAAAGTGCCGCCTGTGTCACCCAGCCTCAGGGATTCGCACAGGGTCTCACTGGTGATATATTCGCTCTGGCTGGTAACCGCCTGTATGAGCTCCGGGGAGGCCTGCAGCCAGATGTTGATGCGGTCGGTGACCTCGAAGCCGGCCTCCTTGCGCATGTTCTGCACCCGGTTGACGAACTCACGCGCCAGCCCCTCACAGCGCAGGGCTTCGGTGAGATTCAGGTCCAGGGCGACGGTCAGGTCAACTTCGCTGGCGGCGACCAGTCCTTCTCTGTTTTCGGTCTGGATGGTGATATCGTCGGTGGTGATGCGGGCTTCGTGGCCCTCGATTACCATCTGCTTGCTGCCGCTGGCGAGGAGGGAATCGATATCGGCCTCGCTGAAGGCGCGGATCGCCTCGGCCGCCTTGTTGACATTTTTGCCGAATTTCGGGCCGAGATTTTTAAAGATGGGCTCGGCGCGTCGGCTGAGCAGGGCCTTCTGGTCGCTGACGAACTGCAGGGACTTGACATTGAGTTCGTCGAGGATGAGGCCGGACATGCCCTCGATCATGCGGTGGTGTTTTTCGTCGGACGCCATGACCAGAATCGCGGCCAGGGGCTGGCGCACCCTGGTGCCGGCCTCATTGCGCAGCGAGCGGCCGAGAAAGACGATGCGGCGGACCAGGTCCATCCGCACCTCGAGCTTTTCGTCGCGAAAATCGGCCGGGGCTTCACCTGCCCGGGGATAGCTGGCCAGATGGACACTGTCGGCATGCCCCGCCCCGCCGTCGTTGAGCTTGCGATAAATCTCATCGGCGATGAAGGGCGCCATCGGGGCCATCAGCCGGCTGACCGTGAACAGAGCCTCATAAAGGGTTTGAAAGGCCGCCAGTTTGTCCTCGCCCATCTCCGCTTTCCAGAAGCGGCGGCGGGAACGACGCACATACCAGTTCGAGAGATCGTCGATGACGAAATCGGAGATGGCCCGCGAAGCCCTGGTGAGGTCGTAGCGGGCGAGATGGTCATTGACGCGTTTGGTCAGCGCCGTCAGGGACGAACAGAGCCAGCGGTCGAGTTCAGAACGCTCGGCGACCGGAATGCGCGGCGTGGCCGCATAGGAGAACTGGTCGATGTTGGCGTAGAGCGCGAAAAAGGAATAGGTGTTGGCCAACGTGCCCAGAAACTTGCGGATGACATCGCGCACGCCCTCGGGATCAAAGCGGGTGGGCAGCCAGGGCGGACTCACCGTGAGCAGATACCAGCGCAGGGCATCCGCGCCCTGGTTGTCGAGAAACTCGATCGGGGCCACGGCGTTGCCGCGCGTCTTGGACATCTTCTGCCCTTCCTTGTCGAGGATCAACTCGATCGAGACGCAGCTTTTGTAGGCCGGCTGATCGAAAAGGAAAGCCCCGATGACCAGCAGGGAGTAGAACCAGCCGCGGGTCTGGTCGACCCCCTCGGAGATGAAATCGGCCGGAAAGCTTTTGGCGAACTTGTCCTTGTTCTCAAAGGGATAGTGCCACTGGGCATAGGGCATACTGCCGGAATCGAACCAGCAGTCGATCACCTCGGGGACGCGCTCCATCACGCCGCCACAGGCGGGGCACTTGAGTGGGATGCGGTCGACCATGGGTTTGTGCAGCTCGAGATCCGCGGGGACCTCGTGGGCGGCCTTTTCGCGGAGTTCGGCGATGCTGCCGATGCACTCCTGGGCGTCGCAGGTGGTGCAGCGCCAGACCGGCAGGGGAGTGCCCCAGAAGCGGTCGCGCGAAAGCGACCAGTCGATGTTGTTCTCGAGCCACTCGCCGAAGCGGCCTTCACCTACCTCTTTCGGGTACCAGTCGATTTTCTTGTTGTTGGCGATCAGCCGTTCCTTGATCGCGGTGGTCTGGATATACCAGGATTTGCGCGCGTAATAGAGCAGGGGCGATTTGCAGCGCCAGCAGTGCGGATAGCTGTGGGTGATCGGCTCGGAGCGGTAGAGGACGCCGCGCTCTTTCAGCTCGCGGATGATCCCTTTGTCCGCCTCCTTGACGAAGAGGCCGGCCCAGGGCGTGACCTCGGCGGTGAATTTGCCGCTCTTGTCAACGGGCTGGAGGACCGGCAGATCGTATTTCTTGCCGAGCTGGTAGTCGTCCTCGCCGAAGGCAGGGGCGATATGGACGATGCCGGTGCCATCGCCGGTGGTGACGAAATCTCCGAGCACGACATAGTGGCTGCGCTTGTCGGGTTTGACAAAATCATAGATCGGCTCATATTCGAGGCCGGCCAGTTTTTCGCCGCTGAATTCGCCGACGATCTCGTAATCGCCCTCGAGCACCTCGAGGCGCGCCTTGGCGAGGATCAGAAACTGATCCTGATGCTTCACCTTGACATAATCGATCTCGGGATGGAGGGCCAGGGCCACATTCGAGATCAGGGTCCATGGCGTGGTCGTCCAGACCAGGAAATAGGTTTCTTTTTGGCCCTTCACTCTGGCGCGGACATAGACGGAGGGGTCGCGCACCTCTTCATAGCCCTGTGATACCTCATGGCTGGAGAGGGGGGTCTCGCAGTGGGGGCAGTAGGGGAGGATCTTATGGCCCTGATAGATGAGACCCTTCTTCCAGAACTCCTTGAGGATCCACCACACTGATTCAATATAGTCGTTGGTATAGGTGATGTAGGGATTCTTGAGATCGACCCAGAAGCCGATGCGGCGGGTGATTTCATCCCACTCCTGCAGATACGCCCAGACGCTCTCCCGGCATTTGGCGTTGAATTTGTCGATGCCGTATTCGATGACCTGGTCCTTGCCGTCCAGGCCGAGGCTCTTTTCTACCTCAATCTCCACCGGCAGGCCGTGGGTATCCCAGCCGGCCTTGCGTTCAACCCGGAAGCCCTGCATGGTGCGCAGGCGGCAGACCGCATCCTTGACGGTGCGGGAGATGATATGATGGATGCCGGGCCGGCCGTTGGCGGTCGGGGGGCCTTCGAAAAAGACAAAGGGATTGTTTTCGTCGCGCTCCGAGACGCTGCGCTCAAAAATCCTCTGTTCCTGCCAGAATTCAAGGACTCTCTTTTCGATCTCCGGGAAATTGAGTTTTTCAGGTAAAGGCTCGTACATGGGAGGTGGTTCCGTTCTTTCTGCGTTTTGGGATGCTTCTATAACGATACTTCATTTAGAGATATTTCTTCAGGATCGGACCCAGCCGGGTGATGCTCTCCTGTGGCCACGCCCCGCGCTCGGTGATGATCGCTCCCGCCAGCGCCTCCTGGCAGGCACAGGCGGGCTGCCAGGGGAAGGATGCGATGCTGCGGCGGATGAGCTCTTTGGCGAGAGCGCTGCTCTGCCTGAGGTTTTCCACCACCAGCTCCACCGATACAGTCTGGCCGGTCTCCGCCTCCCACCAGCAGTCGTAGTCGGTGACCATGGCCAGGGTGGCGTAGCAGATTTCCGCTTCACGGGCCAGCCGCGCCTCGTTCATCTGGGTCATGCCGACCACATCCATGCCCCAGGAGCGGTAGAGCTGTGATTCGGCCAGGGTTGAAAAGGCCGGCCCTTCCATATTGACATAGGTCCCGCCCCAATGGATCGAAGCTCCCATCTCCCTGGCGGCAGTGTAGAGAATCTGTCCCACGCTTTCACAGAGGGGATGGGCGAAGGTGATGTGGGCGGCGATGCCACCGCCGAAAAAGGTGTTGGGCCGGGCCTGATTGGTGCGGTCGACGAACTGGTCGACGATCACCAGATCCTGGGGCTTGAGGCCGGGCTTGAGCGATCCCACCGCGGAGACCGAGATGATCCAGGCGGTATCCAGGGATTTCAGGGCCCAGATGTTGGCGCGGTTGTTGACCTCGGCCGGCAGAATGCGGTGTCCGCGGCCGTGGCGCGGCAGAAAGAGCACCTCCCGCCCCTCGAGGCGGCCGAGGATGAGCAGGTCGGAGGGATCGCCGAAAGGGGTTTCGACGCGCACCTCGCGGATCTCCTCCAGACCTTCGATCTGGTAGAGCCCCGAACCGCCGATGATGCCGATGCGCGGCATGCACTGCTCCTTGCTAGATGGCGCGGATGATGGCGCGCAGCAGGGCGCGGAAGCGCGGCCCCAGCTCCGCGGCGACATGATTGACCGCTTCATGGCTGACGCTGACCATGGCTCCGGGCAGGGACTGGTCGGTCACCGCCGTGAGGGCCAGAACCTCCATGCCCAGCTGGCGGGCGACCAGGGTTTCCGGAACCACCGACATGCCGACGGTATCGACGCCGAGGATCTGCAGCATGCGGATCTCGGCCTCGGTCTCGAAGGCGGGGCCGATCACCGCCCCGAAGATGGTGTCATGTACGGTCACGCCCTGTTCGGCGGCGATGCGCCGGGCGAGGCCGCGCAGAACGGCGCTGTAGGGCTCGCTCATGTCCGGAAATCGCACCCCCAGCTCGGGGTCATAGGGTCCGATGAGAGGATTGGTCCCCATCAGATTGATGTGGTCCCTGATCAGACCGATGCTGCCCGGGGTCAATTCCGGACGGATGCCGCCTGCGGCATTGGTGAGAATGAGCCGCTGGATGCCGAGGGCGCGCATAACGCGGATGGGCAGGGTGATCTGCCGCATCGGGTAGCCTTCGTAGCCGTGAAAACGTCCCTGCATGGCGAGCAGGGTTTTACCCTCAAGTTCGCCGAGGACGAGCCGGCCGGCGTGGAATTTGACCGTCGATGCAGGAAAATGGGGGATTTCGTCATAGGGTATGACGCGGGCCTCCCCGATCTCGTCGGCAAGCGCGCCCAATCCCGTCCCCAGGACGATGGCGAGATCGAAGGCCCGTGCATCCCGGGTGCGGATCCAGGCCGCCGCCTCCTGTACCTGTTCTTTCAATTCCACTGCGCCGTACTCCTGAATGCCCGCCGCCTCATTAAATGACAATCTGATCGGAGAGGTTGTTCTCCCTGCCCTGTTCCTCCTCCCCGTTCTTCTCGGGGAGTTCTTGTTCGCTTTCGTCGCTGAACTGCATGCCCGTGGGCTCGTCAAAGCGGCGCTCGCCGCGGATAATGCGCGGGCCTTCGCTGCGGGCGAAGAAGGAGCCGGTTTCCGCTTCAGCTGGACCGGAGGACCCGGCGGGCGGGATGTTGAAGGAGGAAGAGGGCGCCGCCGGTGCAGCCGGCGCCGCGCCAGCCGGTGCAATGCCGGAAGCTGTTGGGGCGGCACCATGGGTCTGCGCCTGCGCCGAAACGGGCGCATGGGGCTGTTCAGATCCAGGGGCCGGGGGATTTTCCTTTTCGGCCGGCAGGACCGGGCGCGGCAGCCGTCCGCGCAGGGCGGGGCCCTGGGGCTCCTCCGTATTACTGCTCTGCTTGATCATGGCGTCATCGATGCCGAGCACGTCGAGCAGTTCGATCTGGGATTCGAGCAGATGGCGCAAACGGCGGGAGAAGGATTCCTTCTGGGCGCGGAGAAGATTGATCTCCGAGCGCAGCTCCTGCAGCTCCTCCTTGGCATTTTCTATGATCCTTTCGGCCTGCAGTTCCGCCTCATGGATACGCAGCTCGGCTTCGCGCAGGGAGTTGAAGCGCGATTCCTCCACCGTGCTGGTGGCTTTCATCAGGGTTTCGCGCAGGGTGTGCTCGACCTGCTGGTAGTCGCGGAGCTGGGTGCGCAGTTTGATCAGTTCGTCGCTCTGCTGGTTTTTCTCGCGGAGGACGATTTCGAGTTCGTCGGCGACCATGATCAGAAAGGCTTCCACCTCTTCCGGATCAAAACCGCGCATGCTTTTCTTGAACTCCTGCTTGCGGATGTCCAACGGGGTCAGTTTCACAGTGGTCTCCGAGGTTTAATTTCTCTCTCCAAACAGTGCCCGGCCGAGGCGGATGATGGTGGCGCCTTCTTCGATGGCGATTTCAAAATCATCGCTCATACCCATGGAAAGCTGGCTGATGCCCAATCCGGATGCGTTGAGACGTTCCTGAACCTTGCGCAGCTGGCTGAAGCAGGAACGGATGCGTTGGGAGTCGGTAGAAAGCGCACCGATGGTCATCAGGCCGGTCAGGTGCAGGTGGGGCAGGCCGGCGAGATCGCCGGCCAGAGCCTCAGCCTCGCCCGGTGCGATGCCGAATTTCTGGCTTTCTCCGGAAGTATTGACCTCCAGGAAACACTCGATAATTTTACCCTGGGCTGCAGCTTCGCGCTCGATCTCGCGGGCGAGGTGCAGGGAGTCCACCGATTCGATGAGCGTGGCGAACTGCAGCGCACGTTTTACCTTGTTGCTCTGGAGATGACCGATCATGTGCCAGGAGAGCGGAAGGTCCGCAAGCGATTGGAATTTTGTCCAGGCTTCCTGGACGCGGTTTTCCCCGATGAGGGTGAGGCCCAGAGCAGCCGCCTCACGCATGCGCTCGGCTGGGACCGATTTGGTCACGGCGAGCAGAGCGACCTCACCGGCCTGCCGGCCGCTGCGCAGAGCGGCCGCCTCGATCCGTTCGGTCACATATTTCAGATTGTCAAAAATGGCCATCCGGTCATAATTTTTATAACGTTAAATATAGATTTATTTTGCATCAAATGCAATAAAAATCGCGGAACCTCCGCAGTGTCATTCCGCTAAAGTCCTTGCTAAATAGGGATGGATTTTTTAAGTTAAGTTTCTGCGGGGAGGATACCAATGAAAATAAGATATTGTTTTCTGTTCTGGTCTGTGATTCTCCTGATTCCGCTGACGACGCAGCCCCTACTGGCCGGCCGCGTGGTCACAGTCGGCCGGGAAGGTCCGCCGCAATATGATTACAGTGCGCTGCAGCAGGTGCATTCCTGGCTGACCCAATTGCCCGGGGGCGTGTCGGAGCCGCTGACGATCAGACTTTATGACAGCGAGTTTCCCGAGAAGACCCTGGTCTGGGAGGTGAGCGGGACGGAGAGAGCCCCCATTCTCATCCAGGGTGTGGGTGATGTCTGGTTCAGCGGCACGCGGGTGAAGGGGGAGGCCTACGGCCGGCCGGTCCTGATCCTCTCCTGGGTCAGCCACATCACCCTGGAAAACATCGGCTTTCGCGATTTTGACGGGCGCCAGGAGAGCCGTGTCGGCCTCAAGATCAGCGGCAAGGGGAAAAACCGCATCCAGAGCTGCCGTTTCAGCCATTTCTTCGGCAGCCGGAGCGAAGCGGCGATCTCCCTCTACAACGATGCTTCAGGGAATCTCATCGAGCAGTGCGAGTTTGATTCCCTCGGTGATGATCTTTACATGCATGCCATTTATCTGAACAAGAACTGCCGCCACAACATCATCCGCAACAATACCATCACCTATTGCAGCGGTGAGGCTTTTATGGTGCGCAACGGCAGCGACCGGAACTGGTTTGATGGCAATACGGTCGTGCGCTGCGGGGGCGTCGCCTATTACGGTGAGTGGTACGATCAGAGCCCCGGCTCGAACGAGAAACCCTCGCGCGGCAACCGGATCACCCGGGCGAGCGGTCAGGGCCCTGCGGCCAAATCCTCGGGCTATATGCGCTCCGGGTATATCCGCAAGGTCCGGGCGTTGAACTGGTCCCGCTACAAATGGCCCAATTACAAGGAGGACTGGACCGACAGCAGCCTGGCCTATTACATGCCGGATGCGGACAAGAACCGGCTTGTCACGGTGGCTGACGATATGGAAATCCGGGTCAAGGCGGAGATTGACGCCACGCCGGCCTATCTGCGCCTGGGCAAGAGTCCGATCTACCATGCCCAGGTGGTGCCCGAGGGTGAGCTGGAGGGGGCGCGGGTGGAGCTCTCTTTCGCCGACACCACCAACCGGTGGGGAGGAGACGAGCGTTATCTGCGCGAGATCCGCCTCCACGACACCTCCAGCCGGCCGCGGCGTTTTACGACCCCGCTGCAGCTGCGCACCCTCGAGGGCGATCTGATCCATGAACTCTATCCCGTGCGCGAGCTGCGAGGCCAGACCGTGGAACCGGCGGTGATCGCCGTCGAGGGGGCGGGACAAAAGATCACTTTCACCCTGACCAGGATGCAGGGGGATTACGACCTCTTTATCCTGCCGCAGAAGGGCTCCCTGAGCGTGGAAAAGCTCCGTGCTCACTTTGACGACGAGGACGGTGGGGGCGATTTTTTTGCCGAAAATGCCCTCTCCAGCGGATTTCTCTCGCTTGGCAAGGCGGCCAGTCGGGGGCAGGGTTCAAGGGATGAAAAGGTGAGCCTCACCCTGGCGGCGGGGCGCTCCTTCTGGATGGTGATCAGCTGCAAGCCCGGCGCGAAAAGCGGCTGCACCTGGGCGGCCCGGCCGTGACGGCGGGGTGCGGATGTACTTGGGCCGCCCCGGCTGTCGGCAAGCCGTGGCTAAAAAAAACATTTTTATTGTCTTTATAATATTGTAAATTTATAGATTAGATTATCAATCGTCGTGTAATCACCTGCAAGCATAGGATAGGGCATGCCACAAAAAGAGCTGAAAATTGTCGATCTGCTCCTGGTCATCGCCAAAGCGAAAAAATTTATTCTGCGCAATGTCTTCATCGCCGGTCTCCTTGCCGTTATCATCAGCCTGTTGATTCCCCGCTGGTTTTCCGCCAAAGCCACCCTTCTGCCGCCCACCGGAGACTCCAGCGCCATGGGCATCTCCGCGCTGCTGGGCAACCTGCCGGTAAGCGGCTTCGGCATGGGCGGATTGACCGCTCTCAGCCAGGAGACCAATCTCTTTTTGGCGATCCTGAACAGCCGTTCCCTGCTCGGCGAGATCGTCGAAAAATTCGATCTGCAAAAGCGCTACAAGACGAAGACGATGGAGGAGACCATCGCCGCGCTGCAGGACAATATCACCATCCAGGTCAATGAAGACGGGACACTGTCGATCCGTGCACAGGCGAAAACCCCCTTTCTGGCCGACAGCGCAGAGGTGATGCAGACCAAGCGTTTGGCCCGGGATATGACCAATGCCCTGGTCGATGAGCTGGATGCTATCAACAAACGCATAAAAACCGATCAGGCGCGCAACACTCGCCTCTTCATCGAAAAACGCTACCTGCAAAACCTTGAGGATCTCAAGGCCTCGGAGGAGGCCCTCAAGAATTTTCAGCAGCAGAACCAGGCGATTTCACTGCCCGACCAGACCCGCGCCATGATCACTGCGGCGGCGGAGCTGAAAGCCCAGATCACCGCCAAGGAGATCGAAGCCGATTTGATGGCCAAATATGTGGGCAAAAGCCACAGCGATTATATCAGGCTCGAAAATGAACTACGGGTATTGCGGCGGAAATATGATGAGTTCAAGTACGGCTCCGACGCCCAAAAACTCCCCAAAGGCGCCCTGGATGAGCAGGAGAAGGATCTCTTTATTCCCGTGGACAAGGTGCCGGATCTCGGCCTGCGTTACGTCCGTCTCTTCCGCGAGGTGACCCTGCAGGAGAAGATCCTTGAATTCCTCCTGCCGCAGTATGAGCAGGCGCGGATCCAGGAGGCTAAGGACACCCCGACCGTGCAGATCCTCGATCGCGCGGCGCTCCCCGAACGCAAGGCGCGCCCGAAGCGGGCGCTGATCGTGCTGCTCGCCGTTTTCTTTGTTATGGTTTTGAGCGCAACCCATGCCCTGCTCAGGGAACGGCTCGAGACCCTGCGCGCGACCGAAACCCGGCGCTATGAAGAGCTGCAATCCTTCTGGAAGAGTCTGCGGAGCGACTGGCGCTTCTGGAAAAGGTAGTTCGGCACCCCCGTGCGTTCCGGATCTGAAATATCCGCCCTCGAGGCCAGACCCTCCCCGGCGGCCTCAGCGATCATCGCACTGACCGGGCTGGCTCTGGCGCTGACGGTCACGCGCTGGCCCCTGCTCCAGGCGCTGGTTGCCGTTTTCACCCTTTTGGTGGTGACGCTGCTCTTTCTGCGCCCGGAGTGGTCACTGGTGCTTTTTTTCTCCTCCGGGTTGATCAAGGAGTGGCTGCTGCTGAATGTGCCCCTATTCGCCCGCTTCGATTTCACGGTCGCGATCTTTCTGCTCAGTGCGACAAGCCTCTTCTTCTTTCTGCTCCGCCGGGGTTATCTCTTCGAGTTTAAAATCCACCCCAGCATGCTCCCGCTTTTTCTTTTCACCGCACTGCTGATTTTTTCCATCACTTACACCCCCTCGTTCAAATACGGCAGCGCCAAGGCCTTCAGTTTTCTGCTCTTCAACTGGGCGCTCTTTATTTTTCCGGTATTATTGATCCGTACCGAGCGCAGTGCGATTCGGATTATTACCATTTTGGCGGCGCTCGCTTTTAGCGTCACTACTTTTACGGTGGTATCGTTGGTACGCGCCCTTTTCAGTGGCTCGATTATCTATTCCTATCGGGCTTCCTTCCTGGGAATCAATCCCATCAGCTTCGCCAATTGGGTTGGGGCTGTCGCAATTATTTTAATCACTTATCTTGCCAACATCGAAAAACGCGCCCTCAGGAAAATGACCATAGCGACCATTGGCTTGTTGATCCTGACATTGTTTGCAGCCAACTCCCGCGGTCCCATGACCAGCTTCCTGCTGAGTTTTGTGCTCTACGGGGTGGTCCGCTTCCGGCACACCTCAAAACGCAGGTTGCTGCAATTGACAGCACTCCTGCTGCTCTTTGTGATTGTCGCCCTTATGGTATTGCCGGAGCAGATGACCAGCCGCTATACAGATCTGTTGACCCAGGAAGAGGGGAGCAAAAATTATACATTTTTCACAATCAACACCCGGCTTTTCGCCTGGAAAGCAGCTCTTGAGATGGGGACGGCCAACCTTTTTACTTTTTTGTTCGGTGTCGGCACGGGCGGCTTCAGTCAGACCATCTATCGCCAGGATATCCGCTGGTATCCCCACAACATTTTTCTTGAAGTCTTTTGTGAACTGGGTCTGGTCGGCTTGCTGCTGCTGATCTGGTTTCTGGGCGTAATAGTGCAGGAGATCCGTACTACTCTGAAGACAAGCCTCAATGATCGCAGCCGCACCCTTTATTATGCCTTTTGTATGGCCGCTTTTTTCAATCTAGTCAATGCCCAGTTCAGCGGGGATCTCAATGATAACCGGCGACTCTGGTTTTTCCTCGGGATGGTTCTGGCCTTGAAGCAGGTGTTTCTGAACTGGGAGTTGGTGAAAGCCGATGGAATCAACCAGTAGCCGCGTTCTCAGCAACTCTCTTTTTATTTATGCCGGCCGTGTCGCCAACCTGGTGATCAACTTTTTCATATTTGTCTATCTTGCCAATTATCTAGGCGAGAGCGCTTTTGGCCGGCTTTCTATCGCAATTGCCTATGTGGGTACTTTCGATATCATTGCCAATTTTGGTTTGAACCAGATCCTGGTGAGAGAACTTTCCGGCGGAAGGATGGCGCAAGGCGCGCTGCTGGGTAATGCTATTCTCTTCAAACTTGTTCTCACCCTTTTGGCGATTTTGGTTGCCTTGGCCCTGTTGCCTTTAATGAGCTATCCGGCGGAGGTCATGACCATCATCTGCATCATTGCAGTCGATCTTTTAATCTCCTCCAAGCTCTCCTCCACGCGCACAATTTTCGAGAGCATTTTTCAGGCTAAGCTGCGCATGGCATTTCCGATTGCGTGCAATATGCTCGATAACCTGATCTTTGCCGGTCTGATTCTGACCGCTGTCTTTTTTTTCCGGATTGGTCTGATGACCGTGGCGGTCCTCTATGTAGTCTGTTATCTACCCGGCACCATCTGGCTGATCTGGCGTTTTCTGCGCACCCATGAAGTAGCGTGGAAACCGCAGGGGGAGATTCTCAAAGAACTGCTGCGAGAGACGCTACCCCTGGCGTTTTACCTTTTTTTTTCGATCCTGACCACTAAGATCGATGTTCTGATGCTCTCCTGGATGAGAAATGAGGCTGAGGTGGGGATATATGCAGCCGCTACACGTCTGGTCTATCCGCTTTCATTTCTGTCGACTTCGCTGACGATCTCTCTTTTTCCACTTTTGGCTAAATATTACGGGATGAACGACGGAAGATTTGCGGATCTCGCCCGGCGCGGAGCCAAATATGTTTTTATCATTGCCCTGTTTGTCAGCGGGGTACTGACCTTTGCGGCTGACCCCATTATTCATATTCTTTACGTCCCTGCCTATGCCGCCTGCATACCGGCGTTTAGAGTCTTGTTGCTTTCCCTGGGCTTCAGTTTTATCTGTTTCTTCTTTATCGACATCCTGATCACAGCACGGCGACAAAAAATGGTCACCGCGGCTATGGCGGTATCATTCGTCATCAATGTTCTGCTTAACCTGCTGTTGATTCCGCGGATGGGCATTCTCGGTGCAGGATATGCCAAGCTGGCCAGCTCAGCCGCAGCCTGGTTTCTGCTCTACCTTGTGCTGCATTTCCAGTTGAAAATCGATCATCTTCTGGAGTGGCCTCGGCTGCTGCTGCTGACAGCTGCCTTGCTGGGCACGCAATGGCTGATGTCGGGTGTGAATCTGATCGTTCACATAATTATTTCTCTGATCACATTTTTGGCCTTTTTATGGTTCTTCGGCATTTTTAGATATGAAGAAAAGGAATATTTTATTAATTTGGTACGTCATATCACCAAACGAACCTGAAACGTACCTGGGCCTCAGAACGCAGGAGAAGCTTGTATGAAAGTGAACTTTTTGGATCTGCACGGGCAATATTTTTCTATTAAAAGCGAGATCGACAGCGCTATCCAGGCGGTTCTGGAAAAAAGCGCTTTCGCTGCTGGCCCCTTTGTAAAATCGTTCGAGGAGAATTTTGCCGCTGCCCATCAAGCCCGTTACTGTGTCGGCGTCAACTCGGGGACTGCTGCTTTGCACGTCGCCCTGATGGCCCTTGAAATCGGACGCGGTGATGAGGTGATCGTCCCCGCTAATACTTTTTTCGCTACTCCTGAGGCGGTAAGCCTGGCGGGCGCCACGCCGGTCTTTGTCGACAACGAAGGCGAGTATTATAACATCGATGTCGAACTTGTCGAGCGGGCGATCACCCCACGGACGAGAGCGATCATGGCGGTTCATCTCTATGGCCAGCCTGCCCGGGTGGATGCATTGAAACTCTTAGCAGAAAAGCATCACCTGCTGCTCATCGAAGACTGCGCTCAGTCGCATTTGGCCACCCTGCATGGCCAACCGACGGGTACTTTCGGGATCTGCGGTTGTTTCAGCTTCTATCCCGGTAAAAATCTGGGCGCCTACGGCGAGGGTGGCGCTGTAATTACCAACGATGAAGCCCTGTACAAAAAGATCATGATGCTGCGCGATCATGGTTCGGCTCAGAAATACCATCACGATTTCATCGGCCACAACTATCGCCTTGAAGGGATGCAGGGGGCCATCCTCGATGTCAAGCTGCGTCATCTGCCGGTCTGGACCGAAACCCGCCGCAGAAACGCAAAACTCTACCGACAACACCTCGCTGGGATTCCCGAAGTTGTGACCCCTCAGGAGATGCCGGACGCCAAACACGTCTATCACATTTTCTGCGTTCGGGTGCCGAGACGCGATGAGCTGATCCAGTATTTAGCCGGGAAGCAGATCTATACCGGCATCCATTATCCGATCCCCTGTCATCTGCAAAAAGCGTATGCAGGCCTGGCGTACAAAGCGGGTGATTTTCCGGTCAGTGAGCAGTACGCCGGTGCTTTGCTCTCACTGCCGATGTCGGAGATGCTGACCGAGCCGGAGATTGCGTTTGTCGGTGAAACCATCGCAGAGTTTTACGCCAATGGCAAGTAGAAGCAGTTTTGGATCCAGACTACTGAAAGGGAATTTATCTGAGGGAGTTGTTTCTTTGCAGATGCGATATGGGATTTTTAGGAGTCTTGATGCGGTTTAGAAAAAGCCCGCTCTTTTTCGCCAGCGTTTTTTTGTTGGCCGTGAGTTGTTCGCGGGATTCGAATGGCGTTGGGCCAGGTACCGATAGTGGAGAGAGGGTCCCGATTGAAGAAGGGTATCTCCCCATTATCGAGAAGTGCTTGTGGTCTGGCAACAAGCCAGCTGCGTACACGGTCTCTTTTGATGATTCCCGCCCCAGCCATTACCAGCTCGCCGGTCCTGCACTCACCGAACGCGGCATGAAGGGCACTTTTTTTATCAATACGCGAAATATCGGCGACAATTGGAGCGGCTGGATTGAGCTTGCGACGCAGGGGCATGAACTCGCTTCGCATACCTATTCGCATCCCAAGTTGACCGAACTGACCGAAGAGCAGCAACGCGCCGAGCTGGAGCGGGCCATAGACGATATTCGCGGCCATATTCCCGGCCTCAAGAGTGTTGTGAGTTTCGCCTATCCCTACGGACTCTATAATGATCAAATCCGACATCTGGTGCGGGAGTATCATATGGCGGCTCGAGGGGGTTGGGGATTGAATGCGGCAACCCTCAGCGACGAGGAACTGACCCTCGTGCATGGTACCGGGGTTTATCCCCCCTATGATATGGCTGTCATCGCCGCTGCGGTCGACAAAGCGGTGAGAGAAAAGGCCTGGATCATGGTCTATTTTCATTCAGTGAGTGCGAGTGGTGATTCCACCAACGAGATCATCCCGCTGCCCCGTTATCTTCGCCATCTCGACGATGTGAAAGGCCGCAGCGACAGCCTCTGGATTGCGACCATGGGAGAGGTCGCCGGCTATATGAGGCTGCGCAGGGATGCGGCTGTACAGATACACCAAACCGGGCGGGAGACCCTAGATATTGCCCTGGCGAATTTGCAAGGTTTTTATGCTGATTTTGTTCCTTTGACGATCCGCCTGAAGCTGCCGCAGAACTGGAGTGGCCTGGAGATTGTCGCAGTCTGTGGCGAGAGCCGCCCCCCCATCAGACGGGAGTCTGCGGACGTCATCTATATCGACGTGCCGGTCAGTGAAAAAATCCTGCTCACCGCACGGAAGAGTCATTAGCCGCTATGCTGGAATCGGCTGGAAACATCCTCATGATTCTGCAGGCGGACTATCCCCCGGATATCCGCCTGACCAAGGAGATCGCCGCCCTGACGGCGCGGGGATTCAGGCTTTTTCTGCTCTGCAACAACAAGGCCGGCAGCGCACGCCGCGAAGAGGTCGACGGGGCCACCGCGCTGAGGCTGCGTCATTGGGGTGCGCGCTGGACCGGGATCATCAATATACCGCTTTTTTTTAACCCGGTCTGGCTGTGGGGCGTCCGAAGGGCGATCAAGGAAAACGCCATCCAGGCGATCCACGTCCATGATCTCCCTCTGGCCCTGGCTGCCATCTGGGCGGGACGATGGTTTGGCCTGCCGGTGGTATTCGATGTCCACGAAAACTATCCGGAAGCAATGCGTATCTGGGGACACAAGGGGCTGTTCTGGTTTATTCTGCGTAACCCCTGGCTCTCGGAGAGACTGGAGAGATATTGCCTGCGCGCCGCTGATGCGGTGATCACCGTCTCGGAGGAGCATCGCGAGCTTTTTTTACGGCAGGGATTGCCACCGGAGAAGGTCCATTTTGTCGGCAATACCGTCGATCTGGAGTCGTATCTGCAGATGGCCGTCGATCCGGAGATCATCGACCGTTATCGGCCCTGGTATGTGCTCGAATATCTGGGTAAGTTCGGTCCCGAGCGCGATCTCGAGACCGCCATCCGCGGACTGCGCTTCCTTCGGACGGAGATCCCCAACATCCGCCTGCTGCTGGTGGGAGATGGCCCGAACGTCGCGGAGCTGCGGCAGTGCGCCCGCGAGGAGGGAGTGGAGGAGCTGGTCGAGATCACCGGTTGGGTGCCGTTCGACCAGACGGCCTCATATATAGAGGCCTGCCGGATCTGTATCGTACCCCAACCCTCCAATCCCTTCATTGACAACACCATCCCGCACAAGATCTTCCAGTATATGGCCCTGGAAAAGCCGGTTATATGCTCGGATGCCAAGGCCCTGGTACGGATCATCTCTGGCAGCCGCTGCGGTGAGGTCTTCGCCTCGCGTTCGGCCGAGGATTTCGCCCGGGCTGTGCTCAAGATCTGCAAATCAGATTTTCCCTACGGTGCCAATGGCCGCCTCGCGGTGAAGGATAAATACAACTGGCAGAATTCAGCACGGACACTGCTAGATCTCTACAACCACCTTTTCGCCAGAGAAAAGAATAAGGATTGAGCCTGTTGCCGACTCAAGCACAAAACGAAGCACTTCCCCTGGTCTCCATCGTCATCCCGATGCTCAACGAATCGGGGGCGATCGGACGCTGCATTGACTCCATCCTTGCCCAGAGCTATCCCGGCGATCGCATCGAGATCCTCGTCGTCGACGGGCTCTCGACGGATGGCTCGCGCGCGGAGGTGCAGGCCCTGGCTGAAACGCATGAGAATATCCGCCTCTTCGACAATCCGCAAAAACGGACGCCGCGCAGCCTCAATATCGGCATCCGCAACAGCAGGGGTGGTGTGGTGGTCATCCTCGGGGCGCACACGCGCATCGATCCGGAATTTGTCGCCTGCAACATCCGCTGCATGCGCGAGATGGGGGTCAAGTGCACCGGCGGGACCCAGATCAATACCGGCGACAGCTACTGGCAGCGTGCGATCGGACTCGGCATGGGCTCGCGCTTCGGCATCCCGAGCGCACCCTACCGCTATGACAAGAACGAACGCTTCGTCGATACGGTGGTTTATGCTGCCTACGCCCGCGAGCTCTTTGACGAGGTGGGCTATTTCGACGAGGAGCTGCACATCTCCGAGGATGCGGAGATGAACTGGCGGATCCGCAAGGCGGGGTACAAAATCTATTTCACGCCCGAGATCATCTCGTACTATTATCCCCGTCCCGACCTTCGCCGGCTGGCGCGGCAGTTTTTCAATTATGGCATCCTGCGCGTCAATGTGATCAAGAAGCACCACGATGCGGTCAAACCCGTCCATCTCGTGCCGCCCGTTTTCGTCCTGACCACCCTGCTGCTCGCGGCGGCGGCGTTCAGGTGGCCACTGGCCGGCCGCGGGCTGCTCGCCATCTGGGCCGCCTATCTCCTCTACCTGGCGGTCGCCTCGGTCAGCACCTGCCGGGAGGAAAAACAGTGGAGTTATCTGCCGGCCCTGCCGGCGGTCTTTCTCACCATGCAGATCGCCTGGGGTCTGGGGTTCCTGGTCGGACTCTTCAAGACTTACAAATGAGCATGCAGCGCATAAGGATCGTTCCATGAGCCGGACGCTCGAAAAAATCCTCCTGCTGCTGGTTGATTTCCTGATGATCAACCTCGCCTTCTGGGGATTGCTGCGCTTGCGCAGCTCGTTTGACCTCTTCGTCGAGCAGGGGGCCGGGCTGCAGGTGCAGATTTTCCTCCTTGTTTACCTCTATTGGCTGATCCTGTTTGTCTTTTTCGGGCTCTATCAGTCCTGGTACACCAAGTCCCGCTTTGATGAGCTCATCTCGGTGCTCAAGACGGTCCTTCTCGGCACTTTTTTCATTTTCGTGGCCACCTTTGAGCCCGAACGCGATCTGACTGCACCGCCCACCTTCGGCCGCCTGATGATTGTCAGCTATTCGGCCCTGATGCTTCTCTGCGTCGGGGGCGGACGCCTGGTTTTGCATACCATCCAGCGCCGGCTGATGAGTTCGGGGGTGGGACAGCGCAACACCCTGATCATCGGCTATAATCCCCAGGCGCAAAAACTGGCCGACAAGATCCGCCAGTTTCCCGCACTGGGCTATCGCGTCATCGGCTTTCTCAGCATCAAGGGCGAAGAGGACGGCCAGAAACATGGCCATTTGCATGTCTGGGGTGGACTCAACAAACTGCGGCCGGTGGTGCAGCGGCGCAAGGTGGAGGAGGTGATTCTCTCCCTGGGCCATCTTCCGCAGAAACGGGTCATGCACATCATCGGCCTCCTGGAACAGCTGCCGGTGAGCATCAAGATCGAGCCCGATCTCTACGGCCTGGTCATGGGCCAGGCGCGAACCCAGCAGATCTACGGATTTCCCCTCATTGAGATCAATCCGCAGATCATGCAGCCCTGGGAGAAAACGGTGAAGCGGCTCATGGATGTCCTCTTTGCGCTCTTTTTTCTCGTCCTGACCCTGCCCATTTTCGTCATCGTCGCCCTGCTCATCAAGCTCGAGAGCCCCGGTCCGGTCTTTTTCAAACAGAAGCGGGTCGGCAAGAACGGCGCCGCCTATACCATTTACAAATTCCGCACCATGATCCAGAATGCGGAGAAATACACCGGACCGGTCTGGGCGGGCAAGCGCGACCCGCGCATCACCCGGATCGGGCGCTTCATGCGCAAGACGCGCATCGACGAGTTCCCCCAGTTCATCAATGTCCTCGCCGGGGAGATGAGCCTGGTCGGCCCCCGCCCGGAACGCCCCTACTTCGTCGAGAAACTCAAACGCGAATATCCCTATTACCTGCGCCGCCTCAAGGTCAAACCCGGGATCACCGGCTGGGCCCAGGTGAAGGGGGATTACGATACCAGCATCGAGGAGGCCAGGGAAAAGCTCGCTTATGACCTCTACTATATCGAGAACATGTCCCTGCGCATGGATCTGCGCATCCTGCTCTATACCATCGCCGTGATGCTGCGCTTCAAGGGACAGTGAGGACTGATTTGGAGAAGGCCGGCCTCTCCTCAACACGGCTTTTGCAAGGACCTAATCAATTGAGGTATGAATCATGCTTGACCTGAGATTTATCCGTGAAAATCCCGATCTCGTCCGCAAGGCCATTCAGGACAAGGGGGACAAGGCCGATCTGGACCGCCTGCTCGTCCTGGAGGTGACCCGGCGGGAAATCATCGGCGCCGTCGAAAACGCGCGCGCGCAGCAGAACAAGGTGACGCAGCAGATTGCGGAGATGAAGAAAGCCCGGCAGGATGCCACAGCCGATATCGCCGAGATGCGCGGGCTCAGCGACCAGATCAGGGTTCTGGACGACAAGCTCAAGGGAGTCGAGGAGGAGATCTACCAGATCCAGATCCGCATTCCCAACATCCCCCACGAAAGCGTGCCGGTCGGAGATCCCAGCCATAACCAGGTGGTGCGGCAGTGGGGCGAGATCCCGCAAAAGGGCTTCAAACCCCTTCCCCATTATGATATCGCCGATAGGCTGGGACTGGTCGATTTCGGCCGCGCCGCCCGCATGAGCGGCGCCTCCTTCGTCAGCTATCGCGGCCTCGGCGCCCGGCTCGAGCGCGCCCTGATCAATTTCATGATCGATCTGCACGTCTCCAAACACGGCTATACCGAGGTCTCGCCGCCCTTTGTCACCAAGCGCGACGCGATGTTCGGCACCGGACAGCTCCCCAAGCTGGAAGAGGATATGTATTACATCCCCGGTGACGATCTCTTTCTCATCCCGACCGCCGAGGTGCCGGTGACCAACCTCCACCGCGAGGAGATTCTCGAGGGTGAAGAGCTGCCCCTGCTCTATACCGCCTATACCCCCTGTTTCCGCCGCGAGGCGGGAACCTACGGCAAGGAGACCCGCGGCATGGTGCGCATCCACCAGTTCGACAAGGTGGAGATGGTGAAATTCGTCAAGCCCGAAGGCTCCTACGATGAGCTGGAAAAGCTGCTCGCCAATGCCGAGGAGGTGCTGCAGCTGCTCAAGCTGCCCTACCGCATCCTCTGCCTGGCGACGGGCGACCTCAGCTTCGCCGCAGCCAAGTGCTACGACATCGAGGTCTGGGCCGAGGGGATGGAAAAATGGCTCGAGGTTTCAAGCTGCAGCAACTTTGCCGATTTCCAGGCCCGCCGCGCCAACATCCGCTACCGCGCCTTCAAGGGCGCCAAACCCGAATACGTGCACACCCTCAACGGCTCGGGACTGGCCCTGCCGCGGACGGTGATCGCCATCATGGAGAACTATCAGACAGCGGAGGGCGCCATCATTGTGCCCGAGGTGCTCCGTCCCTATATGGGGGTGGAGGTCATCCGCTGACCAGCACGCCAACAAAAAAGCCGCTTCTTCGCATGAGGAAGCGGCTTTTTTATTGCGGGGATGAGAAGAGGGATCAGGGCGCGGGCTCGGCGGGGGGGGCGGCGCTGCTGTCGGCCGGCTGGTCGCCGGATCGCTCCAGGGTAGTGCGCAGTCTCTCCAGAATCGCGTTGATGCGCTCGCGTTCGGCGCGGATGCGCGCCAGGCTCTCCTCCGCCTCTTCCGCTCTTTTGCGTTCCCCCGCCAGCTGCCGGTAGAGCTGCTCTTCCAGCTCTTGCCGGGAATACTCTTCTGCGGCTGCCGGTCGGTCGGCCCGGCCGAGCCGGGGAAAGGGGATCAGGGGCACCGTCAACCCGAGGTTGATCCGCCACCCGGGGAGGTTGGGCAGCGATTTCCAGGGCAGGTCGCCGGCCTGAGCATGCCAGTAGCGGGTTTGATCGTCATCCCCGGAGAGCCGGAGATCGCTGGTGAGATGAAACTGGATGGTGGAGGGGAGGCTGTAGCTGATCCCCGGTGAAAAATAGACGAAATTCTCGCGGGTATAGGCTGTGCCGGCCGGCTTGCGCAGGAAGGCGCGGCCGTAGAGTTCGGCCTGCAGGCCGAGGGCGCCGAGGTTTTTGGTGGCCGAGAGGCCGAAGGTGAACTCGGAGCTGTTGTGCGCCGATGAAAGGGTGTCATCCGGGGCGGTTGTAAGCACCAGATCGTGATCGTTGTGGAAGAAAAGGCCGAGATTGGCGTTGAGATTCAGGCCGGCGCCGGGGTCATCGGGATCGCCGAGCCGGCTGCCCAGGAGGGAAAATCCCCAGCCGACGCGGCCGGCGGAGAAGGGTTCGAGCGGCAGGTTGTGGTATTCGGCGATGGGCAGGCGTACCTCGATCATGCCCCCGTAGCGCAGAGGGGAGTCGGCGCTGCCGAAATTGGCCACCCGGGCGCGCAGGAAGAGGTCATCGGGGAGATTGTAGCCCGTACCCGGTTTATGGTTGTCCTGGTAGATGATCTGGTGCAGAGCAAAATCGACATGGTCGTTGAGACCGTAAAAGAGGGCGAGTCCCCCCTGGATATCCCAGTAGGTTTCTCCGGTGAGCAGATCGGGGGCCAGTTCGAGGATCTGGTCCTGAAAGAAGAAGCGCATCGGAATCTGGGCGTAGAGATGGCCGCGGCTGATCGGGATCGCCGGCCGCACCTGTTGGAGGCCGGTGCGGGTGACCTCCCCGGCTTGAAGGGAGAGCTGAAGAGCGAGAAACAGGAACAAGATAGAGAGCTTTTTCATAGGGATGCCTGACAAGTCAACAAGTATTGAGCCGTAATGTATCAAACTGCAGCGCCGGAAGCAATATCTTTTTGAGGCTTCCTTGACGCAGAGCACGTCCCGGGCTCAACCCCGGTAATAGTCAACGTCGATCTTGTAGCGGTTGATCTTGTAGGTGATGATGCGTTCGGTGATGCCGAGCATGCGCGCGGCGCGGGCGCGGATGCCGCGGCAGGATTTGAGGGCCTCCTGGATGAGTTCTTTCTCATGGGAGGCGACGGCCTCGGGCAGGGACCAGCGGGGCAGGGTGCCGCTGCTCTCGGCGGTCTGCAGGGTCGGCGGCAGGTGGTAGCTGTGGATAACCTGGTCCTCGCAGACCAGCACCGCCCGTTCGATGCAGTTTTCAAGTTCGCGCACATTGCCTGGCCAGTGGTAGCGCATGAGCATATCAATGGCCGGTGTGGAGATGCGCTGGATCGACTTGCCGTGCTGGCGGCCGTATTTGAGCATAAAGTGGTCGGCGAGAAGGAGGATGTCGCCCTTGCGCTCGCGCAGGGGGGGGAGGAAGATGGTGAAGACGTTGAGGCGGTAGTAGAGATCCTCGCGGAAGGCCCCGCGCGCCATCAGCTCCTCGATATCGGCATGGGTGGCGGCGATGATGCGCACATCCACCTTGATGGTCTCGAGGCCGCCGACGCGCTCGAATTCGTGCTCCTGGAGGACGCGCAGGAGTTTGACCTGGGTCATGGGCGAGAGGTCGCCGATCTCATCGAGGAAGATGGTGCCCCCGTCGGCGAGCTCGAAGCGTCCCTTTTTACGCGCGACCGCGCCGGTGAAGGCCCCCTTTTCATAGCCGAAGAACTCCGACTCGATGAGGTTTTCCGGGATGGCGGCGCAGTTGACGCGGATGAAGGGGGCTTCGCTGCGCGGTGAATTGTAGTGGATGGCCTGGGCGACCAGCTCCTTGCCGGTCCCCGATTCGCCGCGCAGCAGAACGGTGGTGGGGGCATGGGCGACCTGGGCGACCTTTTCGTAGAGTTCGCGCATTTCGCGGCTGTTGCCGATGATGTTCTGCAAACGGTTTTCCTGGCGGAGCTGCTGTTTGAGGATGACATTTTCGGTGAGCAGTTTCTGCTGTTCGGCCTCCATGAGCTGGCGGATGTGGAGGCGCTGGACCAGGGCCGAGGCGACCAGGGTGAGAAAGTTGAGGGCGTTGTCATAGTCGCGCCTGGGGGTGTAGGGCAGATTGATGAAGAGGACCCCGAGGGTGCGGTAGTCGAGGGCGATGGGCACGCCGATAAAGCTCTGTTCGGGGCGGAGGGCGCTTTCCCAGCTGCCGAGGCGGTTGAGGAAGAGGGGTTCCTTGCTCACCCTGGGGACGACGACCGGTTTGCCGGTTTCGGCGATGCGGCCGCAGAGCCCCTCGTTGAAGCGGTAGATGGCGTTGCCTTCGCGGGGGGGCAGGCCGATGGCGGCGGCAAGGCTGAGGGAAGGGCCGGCGGTGTCGCAGAGGAGAATGGCTCCGGAGAGGATCTGGTAGGAGTTATGGAGGATCTGCAGGGTGACGGTGAGGGATTCCTGCATGTTGAGGCTGCGGCTCAGGGCCTGATGGATTTCGATCAGGATGGAGAGCTGGGGTGCGGCCACCTTGCCGCGGCCGGGGAGGGTTGCGGACTCCATAAGGGCTCCTAAAAACTACAAATTTGTAATATAATTAATGACAGCTACATAATTGTAGATTGCAGGCTCATCTTTCGGGCCTGATGGGGGCGGCTGTAAGGTCCGGATTTGCACCACCGCCCGGAAAGGCTGTGAGGGTTGGCATACTAACGACAAAAATGGCGCTTCAACCAGAAAAGATACATAAATGTAAGAAAAAATGCGGTAAATAGCCAGCTCTTTTTTATCGCGGCGGTTTTTTAATTATGCATCATAATAAACAATGGTTTGGGGGCTGAAAATGGCGGCCGCTCCCGCCCCGTTTTGCTCTTCGTGGCACCGCTTTTGCAAATGGGCGCCCAATAAGCCGAATCAGCACCAGTGTGGCTTCTCATCCATCCATCCCATTCTCTCAGAAGGAGCGTCACCATGTCCGGTCATTCCAACTCTTCCACGCGCAAACAGGTCGTGATCCAGGTCGGGAGCAACCACAAGATCGACTACCTCCCCGCCGAGCATGCCGCCCGCTATTACGGCGTCAACAGCTTCAGCGACCAGGTGATGCGCGAAAAGCTGCCCACGGAGGTCTACAAGAAGCTGCGCGCCACCATCCGCAAGGGAGAGAAGCTCGATATGACCATCGCCGATGCCGTCGCCCATGCCATGAAGGAGTGGGCCCTGGCCAAGGGGGTGACCCATTTCACCCACTGGTTCCAGCCCCAGACCGGCTCGACAGCGGAGAAGCACGCCGCCTTCATCGAGATCGAGGAGGATGGCAGCGTCATCGAACGCTTCCGCGGCGAACAGCTGGTCCAGGGCGAACCGGACGCTTCCTCCTTTCCCAGCGGCGGGATGCGCTCGACCTTTGAGGCGCGCGGCTATACGATGTGGGATCCCTCGAGTCCGGCCTTCATCATGGAGGGGCCCCGCGGAGGCATCCTCTGCATTCCCTCGGTCTTTATCAGCTATACCGGCGAGGCCCTCGACAAAAAGACCCCCCTGCTGCGCTCGATGGAGGCCATCAACCGCTCCGCGCAAAAGGTGCTCGCTCTCTTTGGAGCCCAGAGCGCCGGACGGGTGGTCACCGCCATCGGCACGGAGCAGGAGTATTTTCTCATCGACAAGGCCTTTTTCAATCTCCGCCCCGATCTGCGCATCACCGGCCGCACCCTTCTCGGCGCCCGGCCGCCCAAGGGGCAGCAGCTCGAGGACCACTACTTCGGCTCGATCAAGGAACGGGTGCTCGCCTTCATGCAGGATGCCGAGACCGAACTCTACAAGGTCGGGGTCCCGGCCAAGACCCGCCACAACGAGGTGGCTCCCCACCAGTTCGAGATCGTACCCATCTACGCGGAAGCGAATGTCGGGGCGGACCGTAATCATCTCATTATGGAGATCCTCAAACGGGTTGCCAACCGGCATGATATCGCCCTGCTCCTCCACGAAAAGCCCTTCGCCGGCATCAATGGCAGCGGCAAGCATAACAACTGGTCGATCAGCGATGCCGAGGGCAACAACCTGCTCGATCCCGGCAAGACCCCGGAAGAGAATCTGCAGTTTCTGGTCTTTCTGACGGCGGTTCTGCGTGCGGTCTATTTTTACGGCGACCTGCTGCGCGCATCGATCGCCTCGGCGGGCAACGACCATCGCCTCGGCGCCAACGAGGCCCCACCGGCGATCATGTCGGTCTTTCTCGGCGATCAGCTCACCGCCATCCTCGATGCCATCAAGGCCGGCAAGGCGGCCAGAGCGACCAATGAGAGTATCATCGATCTCGGCATCGGCCAGCTGCCCAAGATGCTGCGCGATTACACCGACCGTAACCGCACCTCCCCCTTCGCCTTCACCGGCAACAAATTCGAGTTCCGCGCCATCGGCTCCTCCGCCTCGGTCTCCATGGCCAATACCGTGCTTGGCGCGGCGGTCGCCGATTCCCTCGATGTACTGAGCGCCGAGATTGAAAAGGAGACTGGCAAGGGGGCTGAACTCAAGGTGGCGGTGCTGTCCGTTCTGCGCAAGCACATCAAGGAGACCGAGCCGATCCGCTTCAACGGCAACAACTACAGCAAGGAGTGGGAGCAGGAGGCGGCCAGACGCAACCTGCCCAACATCCGCAACTCCGCCTATGCCCTCGATGCCCTGGTGGCGCCAAAGAACATCGAGATGCTGGTGCGTCAGCGTACCTTCACCCGAACTGAACTCGAGGCCCGTTATCACACCAAGCTGGAGCAGTTCATCAAGGCCCTCCAGATCGAGGCCGAAACCCTCATCCATATGACCGACACCCTGGTTATCCCGGCGGCCATCGGCTATCAGGAGCGCCTGGTCAAAACCGTGCGGGGACTGAAGACTCTGCAGGAGGAACTGGGAGGGGTTGTTTTTGCCAGCGAGGTCGAGCTGCTCAAGCGCATCACCGAACTCATCGAGCAGTGCGGACAGAAGACCAGGGCATTGAAGGCGGCGATGGTGCGCGCAGAGGGGATGGAGGATTTGTCGAAATGCGCCAAGTTTGTGGCCGACCACATCCGGCCGCTCATGGAGGAGCTGCGCAAGCCGGTCGACGAGCTCGAGGTGACCATCGATGACGAGAGCTGGCCGCTGCCGCGCTATTCGGAGATGCTCTTCATTCTCTAGGCGGGGGGCAAAAAAAATGGGCGGTGAGTCAACTCACCGCCCATATAGGCATTTTTATGGTGGTTATTGGGCCTTGCCAAGTATCTTGTAGACGCCGGTGCCGCATTTGGCGCAGGTGCCTTTTAGAGCTGCACGACCATTTTTCATGGTCACTTTTTTGCCATCTTTGACCTCGGTCTTGGCTTTGCACTTGACACAGTATGCAGTATCCGCCACGTCGAGTTCCTCCCGTTAAATTAATCCCCACGGTACATTAACTTACGCTTAAATTAACGCATTCGCAGGCAAAAGTCAATTAAAAGTTCGTATGCGTTGAAAAAAGTGGACTCTCTCCGGCTAGCCCCCTATGTGTCGCATTTTACTAAATTACAATAAATTGAGCGATCCTTTTCCGCCAAACGGCTGCCCCACAGCACAAAAATAATTGCGGCCAGCAGCAATCCAAGGATGTCGGCGAGGGCGTCCAGGCCGTCGCAGAAGCGGCCCGGGATAAAGGCCTGGTGCACCTCGTCAATAAAGGAGAGGGGGATACTTATCCAGAGCATGCGCCTGATGCCGGAACGGAGGGACTCCCGGCCGCCCTGGACGGTGGCCCGGGCGATGAGGAGGCCGAGCACGGTATAGACGATGAAATGGTAGACCTTGTCTTCCAGCTCGAAGCCGAGGGAAGGCGGCGTCAATTTGGGCAGCGAGGTGAGGGCGAAGATGAAGAGGCCCCAGAGCCAGGCTGGCAGCTGCCAGTAAATTTTTTCCCGCAGCGCGCCTTTCACGGATGGAGGACCCCCCGGAGGGCGTCGGGCAGGGCGTCGAGCAGATCCCCGGCGATCATGCCCATCTCTCCGCGGCGTTCCCGTGCCCGGTCGCCCGCGGCGCCGTGCAGCCAGACCCCGCAGAGGGCGGCGTCGATGGGCGCAAGGCCCTGGGCGAGGAGTCCGGCGATCAGGCCGGTGAGGATGTCACCGGCGCCGGCGGTGGCCATGCCGGGATTGCCGGTGCTGTTGACAAAGACCGAGCCGTCCGGCGCAGCGATGACGGTGGGGCCGCCCTTGAGGACGAGGAGCTGGCCAAGCTTGACGGCCCACTCGGCGGCGACCTCCACCGGCCGGGTGAGGATCTTCGCGGTGGTCAGTCCGGTCAGCCGCGAGAGCTCGCCCGGGTGGGGGGTGAGGATCAGCGCGCCCTGATAGTTTTGCAGGAGGTCGAGATAATCGGTGCAGAGGTTGAGCCCGTCGGCGTCGAGCACCATGGGCTGCTTCATCTCGCGCAGGAGGCGGCGGACCAGCCCGCCGGTGTCGGGATGGCGGCCGAGGCCGGGTCCGACGGCGAGGGCGTTCTGGGCGGCGAGGGGGCTCAGCCACTGCGGCAGCGCGGTCTCGCGCAGGCAGCCGCTCTCCTCGTCTTCAAAGGGCCAGGTGATGACTTCGGGTAATTTGCCTGTGAGCAGGGGCAGCAGGCTTTTGGCGGCCGCCAGGCAGGAGAGGCCGCAGCCGGCGCGCAGGGCGGCCGCAGCGGTCAGGCAAGCCGCGCCGGTGTAGCCGATGGAACCGGCGATGACCCCGACGCTGCCGATGCTGAATTTATGGGCATCGGCCGGGCGGCGGGGCAGTCTGGCGCGGATGTCGGCGGCCTCGAGGCGGCGCACCGGGGTGCCGCTTTTGGGGGCCCACTCCGGCGGCATGCTGATGTCGATGAGGTGGATTTCCCCGGCCTGTTCGCGCCCCGGCGAGAAGAGCAGCCCCCGTTTCAGCCGGGCCATCACAGCCGTGGCCCGGGCCCTGATCGCCGGCCCCGGCACCGCCCCGGTATCGGCGTCGATTCCGGTGGGGATGTCGACCGCGAGGATGGGCGCCCCCAGCTCGTTGAGCAGGGTGGCCATCATCGCAAAGGGGGTGCTCAGGGGAGGGGCCGCGCCGGTGCCGAGCAGGGCATCGACGATCAGATGCGGCGGGGACGCGGGCGCATCAGGGATGGCATCGATAAAAAGAGTCTGGCCGCCCATCTTCTCCCAGATGACCAGATTGGTCAGGGCATCCCCGCGGATCTTGTCGCGGGCGGCGAGAACCCAGAGGGTCACCCGGCAGCCGGCATTGGCCAGATGGCGAGCCACCACATAGCCGTCGCCTCCGTTATTGCCCGGCCCGCTGACGATGAGCACCCGCTTGCCCTCCGGCTCGCCGAGCATGGTTTTGGCCACGGCGGCGATCCCGCGCCCGGCGTTCTCCATGAGCAGAAGTGAGGGCATCTGCAGAAGCTGCTGACAATCCCGATCGAGTGCGGCCATCTCGGCGGCCGTGACGATTATCTGCATCTCTATCTCCGGATATCTCCAGAATCAGAACATTCACTGTTTGAACGCTCCGGCTCCCCCCGGGACGCGCTCACGGCCTGGACTGCAGGATCACTACCGCGACGGCGCTGAGGCGGCTGTGGCTGAGGGTGAGCAGGATCTGCAGGTCGGGCAGGATGCGGGCGAGGCTTCCGCTCAGCACTAGTCGGGGCTTGCCGTTGGCCGCATTCTCGACCCGCACATCGTGCCAGCGGAAGTGGCGATACTCCTCCTCGCTCAGGCACTTGATAAGGGCCTCCTTGGCGGCGAAACGGGCGGCCATCGATTCGATGCCGGAGGCCTTGCGGCGGCAGTAGGCGATCTCGTCGGGGGTGAGAATGCGGCCGAGAAAATGGTCGCCCCAGCGCTCGACTGCAGAGGCGAACCGGTCGAGATCAACGATGTCGGTGCCGATGGCGTGGACCATTTTTCCATCCTTCCCAGCCGGCAGCGGGGCTTCAGCCTGCGATCCGCCGGAACTATTTAAAAATTAACATATATGGCCATCTAATGCAATAACTTTTCCTTGCTTGTCGATCTTTTTTGCTGTACCTTATTTATCAAAGCCCATTTGATTTTTCACCGGACGAGTGCCCGATCATCATGGATCCGATTTCCGCACAACTTGTTCGCGATGCCATCGAGGGGGATCAGAAAGCCTACGCCGAGATCGTCCACCGCTATCGCAACCAGATCTACAATCTCATCCTGCGGATGGTCCGGCGGCGCGAAGAGGCGGAGGACCTCACCCAGGAGACCTTCATCAAGGCCTTCAACGCCCTCTCCAGTTTCAACGCCGAATATGCTTTTAGCACCTGGCTCTACAAGATCGCCGTCAACAACTGCATCGACCATTTCCGCAAGAAACGCCTCAAGACCTACCCCCTGGACAATCCGATCCCGGCCCGGGATGGCGAACTCCAGCGCGAATTCCCCGATCACGAAGCCGGCCCCGACGCCGGCCTGATGGAGAAGGAGCGTCATCTCACCATCCAGGAGGCCATTGACTCTTTGCCCGGGAAATATCGCGAGGCGATCCTGCTCCGCCACGCTCAGGACCGATCCTATGAAGAGATCGCCCGCCTCCTGGGCATCCCCATCGGCACCGTCAAGGTCCGCATCTTCCGCGCCCGTGAGATGCTGAAGAAAAAATTGCGCGATCAGCGCAAAAATCTCTTCAGCTGATCCCGCGCTTCACGCGCACAAGCCTGCGCAGAGCTCCTGACAGACCATATCGTAGAGCAGCACCCCCGACTCGGTGAGGGCGAGCTCTTGTCCGTTGAGGGTGAGCAGTTCCGCCCCGGGGGCAGCGCTGAAAGGGGGGTGGTCGTGCAGCAGGCCGCCCAGCCTGGCGATGGCGCGGCCCCCGCGTTCGAGCAGCTCCTCGCCGAAGCGCTCCCGCCAAAGTTCGAGGTCAATTCCCCTCCGCCTGCGCAGACCGAGCAGGAGGGCCTCGCTCTTCTCCTCCTCCCTCCCGATCCGCTCGCGGCCGGCGACGGCCGGCTCATCCTGCTCCCACGCATCGATATAGCCCTCGAGGTCGCGGCCATTCCAGAAGCGTTCGCCGCCGGCGAAGGAGTGGGCGGCCGGGCCGAGGCCGAGATAGGGTGCCCCCTCCCAATAGTGCTGATTATGGCGCGCCTCGCACCCGGGCCGGGCATAATTGGAGATCTCGTAATGCTGATAGCCCGCCGCCTCAGCCATCCTCTTGCCCGCGAGGAACATCTCCCGTTCGAGCTCTTCATCGCAGGGGTGGAGCCGGCCGCCGGCGACCGCCTGCGCGAGGGGGGTGCCGGCTTCGATGGTGAGCCCGTAGAGGGAGAGATGCTCAGGCCCGAAGGCGAGGGCTTGGCTGAGCGAGGCATTATAGTCGGAAAGGTACTGACCGGGCAATCCGAAAATGAGGTCGAGGCTGAGATTGGTGAATCCCACTGCGCGTGCGGCCGTGAGGGCTTCCATCGCTCCCGCGGCGGAGTGAATCCGGGTGAGCAGGGCGAGTTCGTGATCGTGAAAGGACTGGATGCCCAACGAGAGCCGGTTGATCCCCGCCTGGCGGTAGCCGGCGAGATGGGCGCAGTCGAGGGCGCCGGGATTGGCCTCAAGGGTGATCTCAGCCGAGGGAGTGATCTCCCAGCCGGAGCGGATCTCCCCGAGCAGGGCATGGATTTGTTCCGGCGGAATCAGCGAGGGGGTGCCGCCGCCCCAGTAGATGCTGGTGAGGGTCTTGCCAGCGAAGAAGGGATGGCGGCGGTAGTGGGCGATCTCCTGCTGCAGCGCCTCGAGATAGCGCGGCAGCAGGGCGGTGCGGGTCGTGGAGAAAAAGTCGCAATAGATGCACTTGTGCTGGCAAAAGGGGACGTGGATATAGAGCGCAAGGGCATCCATGGCCTAACGGATGATGCTGAAGATGCGCGACCAGCGCACATGACGGAAAAACGAGGCGTTGCGTTCCAGGGAGAAATAGATGACCAGAGCCTGGCCCCGGATGTTCTTCATCGGCAGAAAGCCCCAGTAGCGGCTGTCCTGGCTGTTGTCGCGATTGTCGCCCATCATGAAGAGATGCTTTTCGGGCACCACCACCGGGCCGAAATCGTAGGCGAATCCCTCATAACGGCGGATGGTGTATTCCTTGGCGTTGGCGGTCTTGACCCGGTAATAGTTGATATAGCGCCCCTCCGATTCGTCAAAGCTGCGCTCGAGGAAGGTGATCTCACCTTCGGGAGCGCCGTTGACGTAGACCACCCCCTGGCGCATCTCGAGGGTGTCGCCGGGCACGCCGATGCAGCGTTTGATATAGTCAAGCTTTTCGTCGAGGGGGTATTTGAAGACGATGATCTCGCCGCGTTTGGGTTTATGGACGGCCGGCATTTGCAGGGAGGGCAGCTTGATGTCGGTCCAGGGAATGCGGTCCGGGGTCGCTGCGCCATAAACGAACTTGTTGACGAGGAGAAAATCCCCGATCAGCAGGGTGTCTTTCATCGAGCCGGTCGGGATGCGGAAGGCCTGAATGACCAGCATGCGCAGGATGAGGGCGGCGATGAGAGCCACGGCGAATGCTTCGGTATACTCCTTGAACTGCTGGCGTCCTTTACTGCTCATGCAAGGTCCTTTCGTAGTGGCGAGGGTGTAATCAATAGGTCCATTCAATTTTATCTAACTTCTTTTCCGCGCTGGCGGTTCCAAATGCGAGCAGGAACAGGGTGAGCGCGGCGGAGGCGGCGATGCCCGGATCCGGCGTCGAGAGTATAAAGAGGCTGAGGGCGACGATGCCCCCGACGATACCGACGAAAACCATGAGAATGAGGGAGAGAAAAAAGCCCGAGCCGGCGTTGAGCATCCGTTTCGGATGGTCCCAGCTGAAATTGGCGTAGCGGGCGCCGAAGAGCCCGCCGCAGCTGGTGGCGCCGATGTTCAGGATGACCAGCAGCAGGAGGACCCTGAGCAGCACCCCGGCGCTGGTATGGTGAAAAAAGGCCACGACGGCGGCGGCGAAGAGGGCGCTGGTCAGGGTGAAGAGAAAGCTGACCGTCACCTTGGCCAGCCAGACAGTGCGCAAGCGGACCGGGGCGAGCTTGAAGAGCCCAAAGGCGGTGCGCTCCATCGGGATCATGCGCGTCGAGATGGTGCTGCTGATGAGGGTGCTGAAGATGAAGAGAAAGAAATAGGGATAATAATGCGCAAGCTCTCCGCTCTCCGCGGCCATGTTGGTGCGGTTGAGAAAGGGCAGCAGGACCATCATCGTCGTGAAGAGCAGGATCTGGATGAGCTGCTGGGTGTCGCGGAAGATGAGCTTGAAATCCCGGCGGACGAGGGTGGCGAAGAGGCCGCTTTTCCCCGCCGGCGCGATGCGCACGGTCTGCCGGGTTACGCGCCGGCTGCGGGATCCGCTCTCGATTCCGCTGAAGGTATCCCGGTGCAGGGCGCGGCCGAGCAGGGCGGCGGCGCCGCTGTAGAGCAGGGCCCCGGCGCCCAGCAGAAGGAGAATATTCAAGCCGGCGGCGGCTGTGCGTCCTGTGGTGGTGTGCATCAGGGCGTTGACCAGCCAGTCCGAGGGAAACCACGTCGCCAGCCGCCCGCCCAGCTCGAGATAGTTCTGCCCCGGCAGCCCGGCCGCTCCGGGCCGGATCCTCTCCGGCCGCAGCATCTGAAAGCCCAGCCAGATCGCGATCGAGATCAGGCTGAGAAAGAGGGCGGAGATGCTTTTGGCCCGGCGCGCCGGCATGACGCTGACCAGCCCCATCGCCAGCAGGGTGGCCAAGCCGGTCGGGATGGCGAGGAAAAGCAGGCTTAGGGGCAGCAGCAGGATCCAGAAGAGCAGGGGCGCCTTGACGGCGATGCCGGCGGAGATCAGGACGGGCAGGGCGATGCCGAAAAAGAGGGTGGAATTGGCCGAGGTGGTCTCGATGAATTTGAACTGGAAAATGGTGGCCAGGGGCACTGGGGCGCTCATAAGCAGGGGGAGATCCCGTGAGAGGAAAAAAATGTGCAGCACCAGGGCCAGACCGCTGAAAAGGAGCATGATGAAGATGGCGAGAAGGATGTTGCGCTGGAGCAGGAGGATGGCGGGAAGGCCCAGCTCGGGGGCGGCCATCATCGCCTCCATCATCGCATAGATGTTGATCAGCACCAGTACCGGCAGGATGATCAGGCCGATGTACCCCAGTATGCGGCGGCGCCCTTTTTTGCCGCCGCGGCGCACGGCGTTGATCAGGGCGCGAAGCCGGTTTTGCAGCAGCAGTCCCAGCATGCCTCTACTGTTCCTCCAGGAACCGGTTGACGTCGGCGCCGACCTCCGAAGCGGTCAGCTGCAGAAAGATCTCCTCAAGCGAGGCTTTTTCGGTCGCCGAATTTTTGCGCAGTTCATCCATGGTGCCCAGCGCGATGAGCCGGCCCTGATGGATGATGCCGGCGCGGTCGCACATCCGCTCCGCCACTTCGAGGATATGGGTGGACATGAAGACGGTGGTGCCTCGTTCGACCATGCCGCGCAGCAGATCCTTGAGATTGCGCGCGGCCTTGGGATCGAGCCCCACAGTCGGCTCATCGAGAAAGAGCACCCGCGGCTCATGGACCAGGGCCCCGGCCAGGGCCACCTTCTGCTTCATGCCGTGGGAGAATTCTTCGATGAGCTCATCGGCGCGGTCGCTGATCTCGAAAATGTCGAAGAGCTGCCCGGCGCGGCGCGCGGCATCCTCATCGGGCACCTGATAGAGCCGCGCCATGAAATGGACGAATTCGCGCGCGCTCAGCTTTTCATAGAGCACCGGCGACTCCTGCACCAGCCCGAAGAGCCGTTTGGCTCCGATGGGGTCGGTGGCCAGATCGATGCCGTCGATGAGCACCCGCCCCCGGTCGGGGTGGAGAAGCCCGGTCATCATCTTGATGGTGGTGGTTTTGCCGGCGCCGTTGGGACCGAGAAAGACGAAGAGCTCGTTCTCGATCTGGAGCGAAAGCTCTTCCACTGCGATCCTGTCGCCGAAAGCCTTGTGCAGCTGTACAACCTGGAGCATTGCGGTCTTTTTTCCCCCGAGATTATACCGGGCTCCGGCCGGCAGGCCGGGTTGCGTGGAGACAAGACGGGCGTGGCGCCGTCACGATTTGAGGATGGCGAGAAACGCTTCCTGGGGCACTTCCACCCGGCCCAACTGCTTCATACGCTTCTTGCCCTCTTTTTGTTTCTCGAGCAGCTTGCGCTTGCGGGTGATATCGCCGCCGTAGCACTTGGCGGTGACATTCTTGCGCACCGCGCGCACGGTCTCGCGGGCGATGACCTTGCTGCCGATGGCGGCCTGAATGGCGACCTCGAACTGCTGGCGCGGTATCAGCTCGCTCAGCTTTTCGCAGACGCGGCGCCCCCATTCGTAGGCCTTGTCGCGATGGACGATGGTCGACAGGGCGTCGACCGATTCGCCGTTGAGCAGGATGTCGAGCTTGACGACCGGACCTTCGCGAAAACCGGAGAATTCATAATCGAACGAGGCGTAGCCGCGGGTGACCGATTTGAGTTTGTCGTAAAAATCAAAGATGACCTCGCTGAGCGGGAACTCGTAGTGCATATTGACCCGGCTCTTGTCAACGTACTCGGTATTGATGTAGGTGCCGCGCCTCTCCATCGCCAGCGACATCACCGCGCCGATGTACTCGGAGGGGGTGACGATGCTCGCCTTGATGTAGGGCTCCTCGACGTGATCGATGTCGTTGGGCGAGGGCAGGTTGGCCGGATTGTCCATCACCAGCAGGGTCCCCTTGTTGGTGAAGACATGATACTCCACATTGGGGACCGTGGTCACCAGGTCGAGGTCATACTCGCGTTCGAGGCGCTCCTGGACGATTTCCATGTGGAGCAGGCCGAGAAAGCCGCAGCGGAAGCCGAAGCCGAGGGCGAGGGAGGTCTCGGGTTCGTACCAGAGTGCCGAATCGTTGAGCTTGAGCTTTTCCAGGGCGGCGCGCAGCTCCTCGTAATTCTCGGCGATGGAGGGAAAGAGGCCGGAGAAGACCATGGGCAGCACCTCACGGTAGCCGGGCAGGGGCTCCGGGGCCGGATTTTCCTCGGTGGTGATGGTGTCGCCGACCTTGGTGTCCTTGACATCCTTGGCTCCGGCGATGACATAGCCGACCTCGCCGGCATGGAGGAGATCCTGCGGGATCTGCTTCATGCGCAGGATGCCGACCTCCTGGGCCTCGAACACCCGGCCGGTGGAAAAGAATTTGATCTTTTGCCCCGGCCGGATCGAGCCCTCGATCACGCGCACGTAGGCCACGGCCCCGCGATAGGCATTGAAGACCGAGTCGAAGATCAGGGCGCGCGCCGGCTTGTCCACCGCCGGATCGGGCGGCGGGACGCGCTCCACCACCGCCTCGAGGATTTCACTGATGCCGGTGCCGACCTTGGCGCTGGCCAGGATGATCTCTGATTCCTTGCAGCCGAGCAGGTCGATAATCTGATGCTTGATGGCGTCGAGATCGATGTTGGGGAGATCGATCTTGTTGATGACCGGTATGATCTCCAGGTCGTTTTCAATGGCCAGGTAGAGATTGCTGACGGTCTGGGCTTCCACCCCCTGGGCGGCGTCCACCACCAGAATGGCCCCCTCGCAGGCGGCCAGACTGCGTGAGACCTCATAGGTGAAATCGACATGACCCGGAGTGTCGATGAGGTTGAGGGTATAGGTTTCGCCGTTGGGGCGGCGGTACTCCATCGTGACCGGATGCATCTTGATGGTGATGCCGCGCTCGCGCTCGAGGTCCATGCTGTCCAGGACCTGCTCCTTCATCTCATAGCTGGAGAGGGTGCCAGTGGCTTCGAGCAGACGGTCGGCCAGGGTTGATTTGCCGTGGTCGATATGGGCGACGATGCAGAAATTTCGGATCGGATTTTTGGTCATATACCCGCTGGCAAGTTGTGATTAGTCAATAGGACATTTAAATTAAACAAATTATGCAAATAAATCAATAAAAAAGCGGACGCGGGCCGGCCCCGGAGCCTGCTGCTGCGGAGGCGGGAATCTTATTCCCTCTGTCAGCGTTCTCTAAGCGGTGGGGTGATGTAATGACCAGAACAAATGAAATAACGGAGTGTGCATGAAAATAGCGATGGTATGCTATCCGACCCACGGCGGCAGCGGCGTGGTGGCGACGGAACTGGGCATGTGTCTGGCGCTGCGGGGCCATGAGGTCCATTTCATCAGTTACAGCACCCCCTTCCGACTGCGCGGCTTTCACGAGAACGTCTTTTATCACGAGGTGGATGTCTCCGCCTATCCCCTTTTCAAATACCCCCCCTATGACCTGAGTCTGGCCGCGCAGATCATGGAGGTGGCTGGTGAGCATACCCTCGACATCGTTCATGCCCACTATGCCATCCCCCACGCCATCAGTGCCTACCTGGCGCGGCAGATGATGCGCGGGCGCGGACCGAAGGTGCTCACCACCCTGCACGGCACCGACATCACCCTGGTTGGCAAGGATGCCTCCTTCCGCGAGGCGGTGAAATTCGGCATCGAAGAGTCCGACGGAGTAACCGCGGTCTCCCGCTACCTGGCCGAGCAGACGCGCGCGACTTTTGGCATCGACAAGGAGATCCGCGTTATTCACAATTTTGTCGACACCGCCCGCTTCTCACCCCACGTGGAGAACTGCATCCGCAAGCGCTTCGCGCCGGGGGGAGAGGCGATCCTCATCCACGCCTCCAATTTCCGCCCGGTCAAGCGGTTGACCGATACCATTGAGATTCTGGCACGGGTGCGCCGCCACCTGCCCGCCAAGCTGCTGCTGGTAGGCGAGGGACCGGACCGGCAGGAGTCGCATGCCCTGGCTGAACGGCTCGGCCTTCTCGATCATGTCGTCTATCTCGGCACCCAGGATGCCGTCGAACGGCTCCTCGGCTGCGCCGATCTTTTCCTCCTGCCCAGCAGCGAGGAGAGCTTTGGACTGGCCGCCCTTGAGGCGATGAGCTGCGGCACCCCGGTGATCGCCACCCGCATCGGCGGCCTGCCGGAGGTTATCGAGGATGGCGTGGATGGTTTTCTCTTCCCGGTCGGGGATGTAGACGCCATGGCGACGGCCGTGGTCGAGTTTCTGCGGGAGCCGGAGCGGATGAAGGCGATGCGGGCGGCGGCGCGCGCCAAGGCTGAGGCCCGCTTCCGCATCGAGACCCTGGTCCCCGAGTACGAAAGCTATTACGAGCAGGTGTTGGGGGGCTGATTCCCCCGGCGCCGGCCGAGCTGGTTTACCCTCATCCGGCGGAAGAAATTGGCGTTTTCAGTCCGCACTATTCCCCACTTGTCGCCGAGAAATCCTTTTTCCTGAAATATTTTTTATGTATATTCTTCCGCCTTGAAACCGGCCCGGACAAGTCAGATGAGAACACGAGAGATATGACCGCCCCCAACAACTCGCAGCGATGGCAAAATTTTCTCGCGCACATGCGCTCCAACAGCTGGCGCGGCTATGTGTTGATCGGGGTGATTCTCTACCTGGTGCTGATCAACCAGCTCATCCGGGTGCGGCCGGATCATGTCTTCATCGCCCTGGCGGTTCTGGCCCTCACCCTCGGCCGTGGGCGCATGAAGTATTTTGTCATGGACTGGGCGCCGTGGATCGTTTTCTGGATCTGCTACGACATGATGCGCGGGGTGGTCGATAACTGGCGGGGCGCCATCAATGTGGTCTGGCCCTATATGACCGAGCTGAAAATTTTCGGCCCCCTGTTCGGCGGGGTGATTCCCTGCTTCTGGTTCCAGGACCTGCAGCAGGCCCTGCAGGGCAACTGGCTCAAGGGTCTGCTCGATGCCAGCGGCGGACTCTTTTACACCCTCCATTTCGGCGTGCCGATCATCGTCGGCTGGGTCTTCTGGCACACCACCGATGACCGCAAATCCTTTTACCGCTTTGTCTGGACCATGACTCTGCTCAATTTCGGCGCCCTCGCCACTTTTTTTATCTATCCGGCGGCGCCGCCGTGGTACGTTTACAGTTACGGCTTCGGCCAGCCCGCCGTCTCGAGCCATTGGGGCCTGGGCGCCGGTGCGCTGCTGAATGTGGACAAGATGATCGGCATGAATTTTTTCCAGACCCTGTGGGGGGGATTCAATCCCAACCACTTTGCCGCCATTCCCTCGTTGCACGGTGCTTATCCGGTGGCCTTTGCGCTTTTTATGTACAAGAAGTTCAGGCGCTATCCCCTGCTGCTGGCCCTCTATCCGGCCGGAGTCTGGTTTTCGGCGGTCTATCTCAACCAGCATTACATCATCGATCTGTTCATCGGCGCCGGGTACCTGCTCATCGCTTATGTCATCACCGACCGGCTGCTCATCCCCCATGTGTTCTCGCGCTTCATCAGCTGGGCGCCGCTGCATAAAAAGGCGAACGCCTGAACCGGTCTTTTCTTGATGCCCCAAATCTCGGTCCCACCCGGATGTAATCATGAGAAAATCAGTTGCCAGACAGATTTCGGGGGACAGCCCGGTTGTTCTTTTCCCTTGACTTTTTGCCATAAAATGAATAATTTGTATGCACGTTTGGCGGCGCTTTAGCTCAGCCGGTAGAGCAACGGACTGAAAATCCGTGTGTCCCCAGTTCGATTCTGGGAGGCGCCACCCGAAAAGCCCCTGAATCCGCGGATTCAGGGGCTTTTTTTTGTGATGAGGAATTTCGTTTCGCGGCCGTTCAGGCTGGCCTTTCAGGCCGGTTTGAAGTGTTGCATCTGTCCGGACTGTTTCTGTTTCATCCTTCCTGCTGCGGAATGCGCTGATCCAGAAGAGCCTGAACAGATGGATGCATCTGCGGCGGGAGACCGATTGCGGTCACTTTAGGAGGTAGGGCTCCATGGACAAGGTAGAGAAGATGGCGTTTGCCGTCTATTCTCCATCTGGAAATATCCTCCCAGGCGATGAAGCTCAGGGCGTTGTTGATACCCTTCTTGCCGGCCTGGACCATGCTATAGGCCTGGTCCACAACCGCGTACAAGACAAAGAGCAGCAGGAGCGTCAAAAGCCATGGACTGAAGGAGGTGAAAAGAAGAAACAGGATGGCGCAGCCTCCAATCAGCCAGACCAGGAGCTGAAAGCGGCCCTCCCTGGTTGCCAGGGAGCGCCGGGGATGCCATGTGGCATGGATTTCGCCCAGGCGGCCGTGGATCTTTTTGTATCGACGATGCTTCATCAGCGCAAAGGCGAGCAGGGCCAGTGCCAGGAGAAGCTGGATCGCACCCGAATGCAGTGCGGCTGCCCACGGACGCGCCGTTGTGGCTGCTCCTGTATTTATCATGCTCAGGGGATGGCCCTTTTTCGATGAAGGAGGTCGGTTGAGGATGCGGGCGCTGAGCAGAAGCGGGGATTTGGAAACCGGCTTGTTGAAAATATTCCGGGGGAGCATGAAGAAGGGGAGCTCCAGGTCATTATGTGAGGAAAACCCGAGCGCCTGCCTGGCATAGATCTTGTATTCGCTTTCGCTGGTCTGCAGGGGATGATCGGGCACGATGAACGCCAGCATGCCATCCAGCTCCGATGGCTGGTTCAGACGGGAAATTGTCCGGAGCATCGATTCGCTGCAGACAGAGCATTCCAGTATCTCGCTGCTGACGAGGATGATGCCCAGTTCGAGGGTATCATCCGGCGGGGTCCGGCCTGGTTCTCCCGGATCATGGAGGAGAGGGGCGGCATCACCGCACCAGCTCGACGGGAGGGCGAGCAGGAAGATCAGGCATAATAAAGTGGCCATGTCATCGGCTCGTATAATTGATTTTATACTTTTTCAGCACCGTCCCTTTTTGGGCGCGTACGTAGAGATTGTCCTTGCTGTCGATATAGAGCAGGTGTGTGGTATCGTCCAGGGTGAGCTGGCCGACCTTGTGGCCCGAGCGGTCGAGGATGAGGATGTCCCGGTTGGGATTTTTGGCCAGATGTCCGAGGAGGAGAAAAAGATGATCATGACTGTCAAAGGCGGCGTCCAGATAAAAGATCGTTTTGGGGATCTCGAGGAAGAGGATCCTTTCTTTTTCTGATTTCTTGCCGGGGTATAAGCCCAATTGCCATACCACATCGGCGGTGGGGGTGAGCCTGGCCACCCGGTCCTTGAACCGGTAACAGATGTACCAATCGCCGAGGAAATCCTGCGTGAATGAGAACATATCCCAAAGGCCGCCCTTGCCCTCACTGGCCATGCTGTACGACCTGAGAACCTTGCCTGTGCTGTCAATGGCATCCATTTTCATCATTCCGGATATTGCCGCCGGGGCCACGTAGAAGAGATTGGGATTAGCTACCAGGAAATCCGCAATTAGTTTTTTATAGGGGACAGAACCTCTGTAATTCAAATTGGCATCAAAACGGAACAAACCGGATTTGTTCTGATCTGTCACGTAAAGAGATCTGCCCCTGCAACCGATGATGCGGATAGCTTTGGTATCAGGCCCATCCGCGTTGGGCAGGGTCTTGCTGGTGGCCAGCTCTCCAGCCGGGTTGAATTTTTTGATCGAATTGTCCATCATATCGGTCACGTAGATATTCTCATCCTCGTCCGTACAAACGGAAGCCCACTGGAAGAGCTCGGAATTGTTTTCACCCAGGGTCAGGAGCAGTTCCAGGGAGACGGCGTTATTGGTCTGGCCAGGCAGGGACGACATCCAGAGAAAGAAGGCAGCCAGCACGATCGCCCAAATCTTTGTGCGCGCTCTCATATTCACTCCCCAAAAGATATTTCAGGATGGCCCAGCCGGCCTCACCGGGCAAAAGGCTCTGCATAGGTCACACACCAGGCCCAGCCGATGACACATGCGACCTGCCAGAACCAGAATCCACCTGTTTCAACGATGCAGTCAAAATAGGCTCTATCACACGCAGTGGGCTCGACGGAGATCACATTGAGAGGGAAAAAGACCAGCAGCAGGAGAAGCGTGGTGAGAACCATTGGTATTTTGAATTTATGCATTATTACACCTCCTTTTTTGAACTCATGGAAGAGGATTCTATGCATGACGCTAAAAGTAGGGATCTGCGTAGGCCTTGCACCAGGCATAACCATTTAGACAGAATGCCGCATACATCGCCCACAAGGCGGGAATGCCAGCCTCCAGAAATGAGGAGACCATGCATACCGCAAGCCCTTTTTCACAGACCCCGGCTGGCTCTGCATTGGCTTCCTGCAGCGGTGGAGCCGCTATCAGGATCAGAAGCAGGATGATTAGAGCCTTGATGCCAAATTGCATTTGTGCTGATTTCATAAACAGCCTCCTTCCTTCATTTACCAACCAACCTTGCACTCTCACCTCCCAGCGCGCACTGATGCCTCTAGTAATTTATAAACAATCATCAAATAAAAATCAAGTACCAATATCGCTTCAGTTAACTCCATTATAATCAATTAAGACTTGTTTTTCGACGCCATTTTTCTGTGTGAGCGCCTTAATGGCCTCGGGAAAAGGAGCCCTTCAACAGGCGCCCCAGGCAGAATCATGCGGCAGACGATCCACCCAGCATGGCCAGTGGGAATTGTTTTGGCCATTCGCCTGTTAGAGGATGTACAAGTAATTCAATTATACGATCCAATTGACAGGTGCATATATGACAAGACGTGATTTCATCAAAACCGCCCCCGCGGCCGCGACCGCCCTGGCCAGCGACGTCGCCTTCGCCCATGGCGCTGCGAATGCCGATCTGGTCCGTGATGACGCTGGCAATTATATTCTTCCTCCTCTTCCTTATGACTATGCCGCGCTGGAACCCCATATCGACGAAGCGACCATGCGTTTGCATCACGACAAACATCACCTCGCCTACGTCAACGGCATGAATGCGGCCCTCAAGGCCCTGGCCCAGGCGCGCGAAACCAGCAACTTCGATCTGGTCTCCTACTACTCGAGCCAGCTCTCCTTTCACGGTTCCGGCCATTTGATGCATGCCATCTTCTGGAAGAATATGGCGCCCAATGCCGGCGGCGAGCCCAAGGGCGATCTGGCCAGAGCGATCGAGCAGGACTTCGGCTCCTTCGCTGCCTTCAAGGCCCATTTCACTGCCGCCGCCACCAGGGTCGAAGGTTCCGGCTGGGGTGTGCTCGGCTACGACCCCATGGGCAAAAAACTGCTGGTGCTGCAGGTCGAGAAGCACCATAACCTCTTCGTCTCGGGCATCGTTCCCCTGCTGGTGCTGGACGTCTGGGAACACGCCTACTATCTGAAGTATCAGAATCGGCGCGCCGACTATGTCGCCGCCTTTTTCAATGTCATCAACTGGGATGATGTGGCGCAGCGCCTGGCCGCCGCGCAGAGGTAATCCCACTGCTGTTCGAAATGAAAACGGCGTCCGGAATTTAATCCGGGCGCCGTTTTGCTTGCTCTTTCCGGTATGAGGTGAACACGCATGTTGTTCGACCATTTCAATCTGATCGCCCGATTTTACGACCGGGCGATCGGCCCGCACGAAGCGGAAAAGCTCGGCGCGCAGCTGGCCCTGCCCGAAAACGGCCGGCTCCTGGATGTGGCCGGCGGCACCGGGCGGGTGCTGAGCGGACTGGCGTCCTGGCGGGGGAGCATGGTTCTGTGTGACTATGCGATGGGCATGCTGCGGCAGGCGCAGGCGAAAAAGGTCGCCTTGCCCGCCCGCTCGGCTGCGGAGCAGATGCCTTTCGCCGACGGCCGCTTCGAGCGGGTGTTGATGGTTGATGCCCTCCATCACGTCGCCGATCAGCCTCAAACCCTGCACGAGATGTATCGTGTGCTTTCCCCTGGCGGCCGTATGGTCATCGAAGAGTTCGATATCCGACACTGGGCGATCAGGATCGTCGCTTTACTCGAAAAGATCGCCCTGATGCGAAGCCATTTTATACCGCTGTCAGAGATTGCCGGGATCCTGCAGAAGGCGGGCGCTCATGTGGAGATCCGCATGGATGGGGCGGCCAGGGCCTGGATCGTGGCGGAAAAACCGCCCACTTCATAACAGCCAGGCCGTCCGCTGCGGTACAGGAGAGTTATAATAACAGGGGAATGCGCCCGGGAGAATCCCGGGCGCTATTATTTGGGGGAGAGCCGCCTCAGAAGGTATAGTTGGCTTTTTCTGCCTGGGTGCGCAGGGCCTTGCTCATCGCCTTGTCGAGGGTGTTGACCTCGCCGCTTTGTGAGGCCTTGTTCTGTTCCTCGGCGATGAAGGCCGCCCGCTTAACCCGCAGCCCATCCATCTTTTCCTGTATCGCCTTTCTCTCAGCATATTTCTGATCGAGATACTTTTGCCGCTCGGCCGCGGGGAGGCTGCGCATCTCTTCAGGCAGTTCATCCTTCTTCAACTCCTCCAGCCTGACCTCTTCCTGCTGCACGGCATCAACCAGGTCCCAGCCGCTGTTGCTGTAGATTGCCGTCGATTTTGTGATCGCCCGCTGCACCAGTGAAGCGGGCGAGGCCTTGGCGGCATTCAGGTCCTGGCGCTCCTGGCTCGCCTTGCCGGCGGCTCCCGCCTGGCCATAAGCTACGTAGGTCTTGTTCAGCTCGGCGCCCAGGTCGGCCAACTCCTGGTCAAAGGGGGTCGGAGGATCGATGCTTCTGGCATTCTGATCGATGTTGAAGTAGGAGCCATCGGCGAGGTCGGCGCCCTCTTTCCAGCTGGTTTCGATGCCCTCCTGGTGGTCGCCGCAAAAGATGGTGTTGACGAGGATGCCTTTGGCGATTGCCTTCTTGCAGCTGGTGCGGAAGTCGACCCGTCCCTGGGTGAAGGGCTCATTGCCGGCGATGAAGATGGCGCGGTAGTCGTTCTTGCCCGTGCCCCACTGCAGCTCCTCCACAACCTGGCCGATGACGGTGCCGCAGTACTCATCCCCACCGTGGGTGGTGAGCCCGAAGAGGAGATCGGAGACCTTGTCGAGGTCAGCGGTGAGGGGCGTCAGCTGCCGGACATAACCGGTGCGCTCGCCCAATTCAGGGGATCCATAGTGGTAAAGAGCAACGGCGATCTCCGGCCGCCTGCCGTCGACTCGGGCCGGGATGAACTCGTTGACGATCTTCCAGAGCTGACTCTTGGCCTGATCGATGAGGCCGTCCATCGAGTTGCTGGTGTCGAGCAGCAGGGCGAGCTGAACGCGGGGGGGCTCCTCTGAAATCGCCTTCCTCGGGCAAAGGACCAGAACGGCCAGAAGGAGGAGGAAGAGCAGCAAGGCGACACGCACGATTTTCATGATTTCTTTCCTTTCTGTACTCAAGCGCAGATTCCGCTATTCGTAAATTTCATAGAGCCGGCCGGCCAGCACCAGACGCAGATTGGCGCCCGCCGAGAGCCACTGCGGCGCGAGGGGTTCCAGATCGAGAAGCTTGAACCAGGCCTCCGAGTTGAACTGGATGCGAACCGGTTCCCGATCGGGCTGCTTTTGCGCCTTGGTGTCGATCCATTGCGCACCATTCTGATAAAAGGTGCGGTTGGCGATGGTGCGGACCTGCTGTCCGGTTAGTGCCTGTTCAACCTTGCCGGCCTCCGCGGTCGCGGCGTTAGCCTGGCCGCGCTGGAAATAACGGTTGGCTTTGGCCAGCGCGCTGCCGGCGGTAGCGTTCTTGAGGGCGTCCAGGGATTGGGCCGCGCCGACGGCGGCTTCCCCGCTCTTCTCCTGGTAGAGCTCCTGCACCATCCTGCCGGAAATTTCGCGGAAATCGTCTTCCGGACCGGCCTGCAGCGTGCGCCGGGCCAGGGGCACATGGCGCTGCTCCTCGTCCTCGAGAATCAGCCAGGCGGTATAGGGAGTGACGATGCCATAGCGCCGGGCGAGGTCGACGACCTCCTCGCGCAGCTCCCGTTCCTCGCCGTGGAGGCGAATCTGGTCGAGCAGATAGCCGATGCGGCGCGAGGCCCAGAGGCGCGGGATGAAGGCGTGCTCCTCAGCCCGGTCAGGAAAAGCGAGCCGGTAGATCCAGTTCTCGGTGCGGCCGTTGACGCGGCCCTGCAGGGTGATCTCGGCGCGCCCGCTGCCCTCGTAGCGGCCGAGGATGAGGAGCTGCTCGCCCTTGAAGAGGTCGGGCAGCGCAGCGGGGGCCATTTTGCTGAGGCGGACCGGACCGGTGACAGAGAGGCGCGGCGCGACCAGCACCGGCAGGGCGATCTTGTCGAAGAAGGAGGAGACCTTGACCTCGATATCCTCTTCGGGGAGGACATACTGGCTGGCGGCGCGGGTCTCCGCGGTCAGTCGGTCGAGGAGGTGGGTGTTGAGGTCGCTGCCGACCCCGAAGCTGAAGATGCGCACTGTTTCATCCCCGGCCGCTTTTTTCACCTGGCTGAGAATGGCCTCCTCGCTGGTCTCGCCCACAGTGGGTTTGCCATCGGTGATCAGTACGACCATGCAGAGGCGCCCGGAGGAGGCCTGACCGCGGAGGGGCTGCAGGGCCAGATCGAGGGCCTCGGCCAGGGCGGTGCCGCCGATCGGCCTCAGCCCCTCGACGAATTCATCCGCCCGGCGGATGCTGGCCTCCGTGGCCGGCCTCAGCGCGCTGAAGAGGGCCTCCGCCTCGGTCGAGAAGCGGACGACCTCGAAGCGGTCGCCCTCCGCGAGATTCGCCAGGCAGTAGTGCAGGGCCTTTTTCGCCTGCGTCATTTTCGATTTTTCGGCCATCGAGCCCGAGGTGTCGAGGACAAATACCAGATCCTTGGGGAGGAGGCGCCCGGCGGCGATGTCGGCCCGCGGGGCCAGCATGAGGAGGAAGCTCCCCTCCTCGCGGCCGTCCTTGAAGGTGAGCAGGCGGCCGTTGATCGCCTCGCCGCCGGCCGGGCCGAAGAAGAGCTGAAAATCGGTATCCGGCTTGACCGACTTTTCCTCATAGCCGATCACAGCATGGCGGGCGTCGCGGCGGCGGATCTCCACCTCATGGCTGGGGGAGTAGATCGGGCCGATGGATTCAGAGGCCGTGATGTCCACTTTGACCGAAACGCTGTGGAGCGGGGCGGCCGAGTATTTCTCGGTGTTGAGGGGATAGAGGTACTCGATCAGGCCGTTGTCGCTCTGCAGCAGCTGGCTATAGCGCAGGCGGATGTGTTTTTCTCCGCGCGGAGGAATGGGAAAAATGCGCATCCGGTAGAGCCCCTGGCCGCTGTATTCGAGCAGGGCCGGGTCGCGCCGGGCGCGGACAATCTCCTCATAGAGGCGGCGCGCCTTGCCGGCATCGAGCAGCTCGGCTTCGACGCTGCGGCCGTCGATCTCCATCGAGAACTGGTCCAGCTGCCCTCCGCGCGGGATCGGAAAGAGGTAGGTGCCCTCGAGTTCATGCGGGTGGGGATTATAGAAAAGCTGATCGATCTCCGTGACCGCCACCTGCTCCTCGATCTTCACCGAGACATGATGGTAGCGCACCTCGAGGGGCGCCAGGGCCGGGGGAAAATGGGGCGGAAAGGGGGGACGCGGAAGGCGGGGGATAATGATCATGCCGTCGGCCAGCAGTGCAGCCGGGCCTGTGAAGACGAGCACCAGGAGAAAGGCTGTGAAAAGTCGCCGCATGACCGGCTCCTTTCGATAAAAAAGAGTTTCTACCTATCCAACTACAAAAGGGGAGAAAAGTTCAGCCGATTTTTTCGCCGGGCTGTGAGAATACAAAAATTTTCTCCATTTCGTCAAATTTGCTTTTAGGTAACGGATAGATTCAATATCTTGTTTAAAGAGGGTAGTGGAGGCTTTTGCAGTGCATCCAACCGTTGAGGTGTGTGATGAAAGGGAAAGGCTTTTGCATTGTGCTGGTGGTGAGTTTGCTTTGCGGTCTGTTCCAGCCGGTGCCGGCTGCGGATACCAGAACCCTGGCCCGGGAGGCCGCTGCCGCCATCCGGGCGGTGGAGAACATGCAGGACAACGCGGCTGCGGCGGCAAAGCTGAAGGAGATCAGGGCCAAACTCGACCAGATCCGCGCAGCGGACCCCAATTTCGCCGAGCTGCGCATCCTGGAGAGCAAATACAAGCGGCTGACCGGCTTGTTCGGCGCGCCGCCTGCTGCGCCCTCAGCGCCTGCGGTCAAAACCGGCGCGTCCGCAGCCTCTTCATCCTCAGCCGGTGGCGGCGCGAGTTCGGGCACTGTTTCCGCAGCGGGCAAGGCGGAGGTGCTCAAGGACTGGGAGGCGATCGTGGCGCTCAAGAAGGATTTCCTTCCCCGCCTTGAGGAGGTCATTCCGGTGCATGTCAAGAACATCATCTACGACGGCGAGCACGCCGATGAGGCCCTGGCGCGCATCGCCGCGCTGCAGCAAGAGGCCCCGGCGGTCAAGGCCAGAGTCGTCGCCTTTGGGGCCAAATACGGCCGGACGGTGGACGAAATCGACAGCAAAATTTATGGCCTGACGCCCAAGGATCTCTCGCTCAGCCTTTACGATCCCCAAAACCAGCGACCCGACGAGTCGCCCGGCCGGGCGTGGGAAAAACTCAGCAACGGCCTGACCAATCTGGAGGAGGCCCCCAGGCTGGAAGCCAAGCGCATCCTCACCCGGGTGCTGCAGAACCTCGACCTGATCGAATCCTTCATCATGGATACCGAACGGGACAAGCGCTACGCCGCTGTTGAGGAAAAACTGCAGATGGCTGCGCGCTTCAGTCCCCAGGATGCCGAGGTCAGGGAGTGGCAGGGCAAGATCAAGGCGATGCGGATCAAATCGAAAGCGGACATCGAGAAGGCCCTGGATGGGGCGCGTTTCCCGGCGGCTTTTGCCGGATTTGCCGGCCCGGGGGATGCGGCCGGGCTGGCGGCCTCGGCCCTGCGTTATTTCACCCAGGAGGGGGGCTGGGAGCCGAACGAGACCGTCGTCAAGGTGGTGGTGGCGGGCAATTGGGTGGTGGCGGCGACCAATATCTTCGGCGAGCCGATCCAGTGGGGGCTGCCGATCTGGGCGGCTGCATACCGCAATGACAGCAAAGAGATCGCACGGGTTTTCCGGTTGACCATTCTGACGAAGGAGGGTTTGGGTGTGGCCAAGCGTCCGCCCTGGACCGGGGTCTGGACGGGTGATTCTTTCCGCATGCGGACGGCGAATGTGCGGTGACGCAGCCCTGTAAAACGGAGGGCTGCAGCGGCGGAGGTACTTTATTCACAGGGGAAGAATAGTGCAGAAGATTAAAAAAGGCCTGCAACCGATTCGGCTCATTGAACATTCCACGCCGGTGCTTCTCTATCGCTCCTGCATGGTCCTCCTGACCAACCTGATTCCGCTCTACGGGGTCTGGCGGCTGGGCTGGAGCAGCTTCATCCTCATCCTGCTCTTCATCATTGAGGGGGCGATCGTTTTTATCATGGATCTGGTCAAACGCCGCTGGGTGACCACCAAAGAGAAGGGCAAGGTTCTCTTTTTCGAATTCGTTTTCATCACCTTTTTCGGCTTTTTCGCCATCCTGATTTTTGGACGCGATGAAGCAGCCATGGATCTGATCGAGACCACACGCAGCTCCTTCAAGGCGGCCAAAGCCCTGCCGCTCTGGCCGGTGCTCGGAATTTTGTTGGGGCGCATCCTGCGCACCGGCGAGGAGCTGATGCAGGCGGGTGTCTTGCACGGCGGTGAAGGCAAACCGATCTATTTTGACGGCGGCGGCTGGATGCTGCTGCTTTTTTTTCTGGTCATGACCGCCCCCTTCATCGCCGACAAGAGCCCCAATCCGATGGCGGGGCTGATTGCGGTCATCGTCCTCAAGACTTTGGGCGAGCTCTTCGGCGTCTGGGCGGCGCGGATTGCCAAGGAAAAGTAATGATGCCAGCGCATAGCTGCATCACCAAGTAAAAAAGCGATTTCAGCACATCTCTGGCGAAGGAAGACTCATGCTCCCATTCGACACCTCTGTAATTGAGTTGATCAAACAGCGGCACTCCTGCCGCACCTATGAAAAAAGAGCGATCGCCGCGGAGACGGCCGCCCGGCTGGCGGCCTTTTGCGCATCGGTCACCAGCGGGCCCTTCGGCACGCCCCTGCGCTTTGAACTGGCCGCTGCGGCCGTGGATGATCCGGGTGCGCTTAAGGGCCTGGGTACCTATGGCTTTATCAAGGAGCCGGCCGGATTCATCATCGGCGCGGTAGCGCCAGGTGAAAAGAACCTCGAGGATTTCGGCTGGGGCATGGAGGCCATTCTGCTCTATGCAACCGGTCTCGGACTGGGGAGCTGCTGGCTCGGCGGCAGTTTTGCCAAAAGCCGCTTTGCCAGCCGCATCCATGCGGGTGCGGCGGAGATCGTCCCGGCTGTAGCTGCTGTCGGTTATAGGACCGAGGAGACCCCGCTGCGCCGGATGATGCGAAGCCAGATCAAATCCGATTCGCGCAAGCTGTGGGAGGCGCTCTTTTTCCGCGACGATTTCGGCACATCGATGCGCGCGGCGGAGGCTGGCGCTTATCAGGTTCCTTTGGCCATGCTGCGCCTGGCGCCCTCGGCCAGCAACGGCCAGCCCTGGCGGGTTGTGCAGAAGGGCGAATGCTATCATTTTTATTTGCAGCGCAAACCCGGCTTCACGCCCGGCCGTGCTTCACTGATCCCCTTCACGATCGCCGATCTTCCGCGCATCGACCTCGGCATCGCCATGTGCCACTTTCAATGGACAGCCGAAGAACTGGGAATGAAGGGGAGATGGGAGCTGCATGAGGAGGGTATTCCGGGAGCAGATGAAACGCGGGAGTATATCGCGAGCTGGAACGGGTCAAATATTATGGCGAGATAGTACTTGATTTTACCTCCCGGCTGGCTGCTTTGCCAGCAGGCAGGGAGCGTAACGCATGCGGCTGATCTGGACTATCGTCTTTTAAACATCAAGGTTGATATCCTGACTGGCGGCTGGATCGTTGATGGGCTCCAGATGGGTAAACAGATGGGCCTCCGGCAAAAGGCTGCGGATTTTTTCTTCCATCTCGCCGACCAGGTTGTGCCCTTGCTGCACCGGCCATTCACCAGGTACCAGGATATGCACAGAAATAAACTTGCGGGTGCCCGCCTGTCGCGTCCGGAGCGCGTGATAATGCACATCGCGTCCGGAATAGCTGTCCAGAACCTGGCGGACCTGGGCCAGTTCACTATCCGGGATGGCAGTGTCCATCAGGCCCAGCGCTGAGCGGCGCAGCAGCTGGAATCCGGTCCAGATGATGTTGGCTGCAACGATCAGCGCGATGATGGGATCCAGACGTTCCCAACCGGTGAGGGCGACAGCGGCGATGCCGAAGAGCACGCCCGCGGAGGTCCAGACATCGGTCATCAGATGGTGCGCATCGGCTTCCAGGGTAATGGATTGATGTTTTCGTCCGGCCTGTAAAAGAACACGGCCGGCCGCAAGATTGACCAGGGAGGCCGCTGAGGAGACCAACAAGCCCAGGCCGACCTTCTCCAACGGCTGCGGCGCAAGCAGACGGGGAATGGCGGTCAGACCGATCATCACGGCGGCCAGCAGGATCAGAGCGCCTTCCAGACCACTGGAAAAATACTCCGCCTTGGAGTGGCCGAAAGCGTGCAGCTCATCCGGAGGCCGTGCCGCAACGATCAACATCGCCAGGGCCATAACCGCTGCGGCCAGATTGACCATGCTTTCCATCGCATCAGAGAGCATTCCCACAGAATCGGTGAGCAGATAGGCCGCTGCTTTCAAGCCGATGGTCAAAACCGCCGCAGCAATTGACAGCCACGCATAGCGGGTGAGAGATTGTGATTTCATGGGTGTGGTTTTGTTCCTCAAAGGACTCGAATTACGTTATACCGCAAACAAACGCCAAACAAGTAAAGTCTTGAGTTCCATCCTGCCATCACAGATCACCGTCCTGCAGTACCCCCCGTCCCGCAGACAAACTGCAGCCCCATTGCTAAGGTGCCCCGCCGCCGGCTGCTCAAGCCCGGTTTCGGCGGATTGCCGAGGCCGGCGCAGAGAATACCCAAAAACAAGACGACGGAATCGTTCATGGCATTCCGTCTGATTTTAGGGTATGATTGTGGATTATTCGTAAACATAATCAATCTGCGCCTGAAAACAAAGGTTTTCTTGCTGCTGCCGCACAGGCTTTCCGGAAGTGGTCCGTCGTTCCTTTCTGCCCCCAGGAATTATCCTAAAAAAGTCTTGCATCCCTCCTGGTATAGTATTATATTTCTAAAAATATAGAAATGAATGGAGACCTGTATGACCGAACCGGTCGATATCCTCAAGGCGCTCTCCGACCTCGGGCGGCTGCGCATCCTCAAAATGCTCGAGGTCAAGAGCCTGTGCGTCTGCGAGATCACCGAAGTGATCGGACTGGCCACTTCCACTATTTCCGCCCATTTGAGCCAGCTCAGGAACGCGGGACTGATCGCGGACGAAAAAGAGAGCAAGTGGATCAATTACCGCCTGGCGGACCATCCTGATCCCTTGTTCACCGAATTGTGGCCGCTTCTCTCCCGGCGTCTGGATGAGGAGGACGCCATACGCTCCGACCGCGAACAGGCTTGCCATATCGATCGTCACCGGATCTGCAGCGCTGGAAAATAAGCTTTGGTGCGCAAGCAAGCTGCGGCCAGGCACAGGCCGATACCGGGGCCCAGGGTGGCAGCGGCAGATATTTTTTGCGGTTGCAGCACTCCGAAGATGATGCGAACGCCGGCAGCAAGTGTGAGCTGACTGTGGAGTGCTAATCCACGAACCGTAGAGAGGAAAGAGTAATCCATGGACTGGAAAAAAGAGATCAAGACCCTGCTCTGGATCGTCGTCACATTCGTTTTTTTGTATTATATGCCCATCGGCAGCAAGCGGTTCGACAACGCGATTATGGAGGCCTTTCACCTGGTCAAATGGTACGCGCGCGAGCATGTGCTGCTCTGTCTGGTGCCGGCTTTTTTCATCGCCGGGGCGATCGGCGTCTTTGTCAGCCAGGAATCGGTGATGAAATACCTCGGTCCCAAATCTAACAAATGGCTGGCCTATGGGGTCGCTTCAATTTCAGGTACGATCCTGGCAGTCTGCTCCTGCACCGTGCTGCCGCTCTTCTCCGGCATCTACACCATGGGTGCGGGGCTCGGACCGGCGACCGCCTTCCTCTTCTCCGGACCGGCGATCAATGTTCTGGCCATCATCCTCACGGCCCGCATCCTCGGTCTGGAACTGGGCATAGCGCGAGCGGTTGGCGCCATTGTTTTTGCGGTCATCATCGGCCTGCTGATGCATTTCATTTTCCGGCACGAAAAAATGGAGGAGGAGGGTCCGGTCCTGGTCGAGGGCAGTAAAGCCAGCCGGCCGCTCTGGCAGACGGCGATCTATTTTGCCCTGATGATCGCGATCCTGGTTCTCGCCAACTGGGGCAAACCGGCAGTGGAGAGCGGCTTCTGGCATTCCGTCTACACCCTGAAATGGACTCTCACCGCGGCAAGCGCCCTCGGACTCGCCGTGGTACTTGGACTCTGGTTCAAATTAAGCTGGTTGCGCCTCACTCTGGCCGCCGCCCCGGCGATTCTGATGGGACTCTTCACACCCGCCAGTCCGGTACTGATCTTCGCGGCCGGTTCGATCGGTTTGGCGGTCATCACCGCCATGGACAAGGGCGAAGCCGGCGAGTGGTTCGCTGCCAGCTGGGGTTTTGCCAAACAGATCCTGCCGTTGCTGCTGATCGGGGTTTTTATTGCCGGTGCCATGCTCGGCCGTGTTGGCCAGGAGGGGCTGATCCCCTCCGCCTGGGTGAGTCAGGCGGTGGGCGGCAACTCCCTCTTCGCCAACTTTTTTGCCTCGCTCGCCGGCGCTTTTATGTATTTCGCTACCCTGACCGAGGTACCGATTTTGCAGGGACTGATCGGCAGCGGCATGGGCAAAGGTCCGGCGCTGGCGCTACTGCTGGCGGGTCCTGCGCTTTCACTGCCGAGCATGCTGGTGCTGCGCTCGGTGATGGGCGGAAAGAAAACCCTGGCGTTTGTCACTCTGGTGGTGATCATGGCCACGATCACCGGATTGCTTTTCGGCTGGCTGTTTTAAGGAGGTCAGACTGCCGCCGGTTTCCCCGATCTGGCCGGGCACAACGTATCCATTGAAATGAGACAGGAGCTTTCATTATGAAAAAATTGCAGATTCTCGGCATGGGGTGCGCCAAGTGCAACAAGCTGATGGAAATGACCGAGCTGGCGGCCAAAGAACTGGGCATCGAATATGAGATCGTCAAGGTCAACACGCTCGACGAGATCAAAAAATTCCGCATTATGATGACCCCCGCCCTGGCGGTGGATGGCGTAGTCAAGGTCTACGGTCGGGTGCCCGGACTGGATGAACTGAAACAGATGATCAAATGAGGTTCAAATGAGCGAAGCATATGAAGAGAAAATCCGCGCAGCGGTGCGGGCCCGCTATCGAGCGGCCGTACAGCAGGGCGGCTCCTGTTGTGGCGGGGATTCCGGCTGCTGCGGAGGCGGCGACCACAGCCGGGAGTCAGCGCGCCTCGGCTACTCCGCCGCCGAATTGGGAGCTGTGCCTGCAGGGGCCAACCTGGGGCTTGGCTGCGGCAATCCACAGGCCCTTGCCGCGCTCAAGCCGGGCGAAGTGGTGCTCGATCTCGGCAGCGGCGCCGGGTTCGACTGCTTTCTCGCCGCACAACAGGTCGGCGAAAACGGCTATGTTATCGGTGTCGACATGACTCCCGAGATGGTCGCCCGGGCTCGCGCCAACGCCCGTGAAGGCGGCTACAACCAGGTCTCATTCCGTCTGGGCGAGATCGAGGCGCTGCCGGTTGCAGACAATCTGATCGATGTCATCATCTCCAACTGTGTGATCAATCTCTCCACCGACAAGCTGGCGGTCTTTATGGAGGCCTTTCGCGTACTCAAGCCGGGCGGCCGCCTGGCCATCTCTGACGTAGTGGCGACCGCGGAACTGCCGCTGGAGATCCGCGCCAATCTCGATCTCTATGCCGCCTGCGCTGCCGGCGCCCTGACCATCGCGGAACTAAAAGTGCTGCTGGCCGAAGCGGGTTTTGCCCGGATTGAAATCAAGCCGAAGGACGAGAGCAGGAGCTTTATCACAGATTGGGTGCCGGGACGGAATCTGGAGGAGTATATCGTTTCGGCCGCCATCACCGCTGTCAAACCTGCATGATGGTACGATTCTGCCGGCAACCTGTCGGGGCTAAGAGTTGTTGCCGTTAAAACTGGAGAATAAGATGGGTACAGCCGGAAAATTATCCTTAATGGACCGCTACCTGACGTTGTGGATATTTCTCATAGTCGGTTTTCTGTTGATCAATCTTTCCGCCTGCAACAGTGCCAAGCCCGAACCGGACAGCGTCAAAGCGGCCGGGCATCAGGCCAAAATCACCTTTGTCGAGCTGGGTTCGGTCAACTGCATCCCCTGCAAGGCCATGCAGCCGGTGATGAAGGCGATCGAGGAAAAATATGGTGATCAGATCAAGGTGGTCTTTTATGATGTCTGGCAGCCGGAGCAGAAGAAATACGCCCAGCAATACAGGATCCGCCTGATCCCCACCCAGGTCTTTCTTGATGCCTCGAACAAGGAGATCTTCCGTCACGAGGGATTTTTCTCTGAAGCGGAGATTGACACGCTGCTGCAAAGCCATGGTTTACAACCTGCTAAAAAGGAAAGCAAGACGTGATCGACAGCCTCTTCAGTCATCTCAGCGGCCTCATGGCCGGCGGTTTCCATCTGGCCCTGCTGGCTTCCCTGCTCTGGGGGATTCTGAGCATCCTCCTCAGTCCCTGTCATCTTTCCAGTATTCCACTTATTATCGGCTATATCACCGGCCGAGAGAGCGCAACCACGCGCCAATCCTTTTTGCTGGCGCTGGTCTTTGCGCTTGGCATTCTCGTCACCATCGCCCTCGTCGGCGCGGTAACCGCATCGCTGGGCCGGCTGATCGGGGATGTCGGGGTCTGGGGCAACATCCTGGTGGCTGCCATTTTTATCGTCATGGGACTCTATCTGCTGGATGTCCTTGCGCTGAACTGGAGCAGCGTGCCGTTATCCACAGGCCGCACGGGCTACTGGGGCGCTTTTGGCCTGGGTCTGCTGTTCGGCATCGGCCTGGGGCCCTGTACCTTTGCCTATATGGCACCGGTGCTCGGGATTGTCTTCACGCTGGCGCAGTCCGGCTGGATCAAGCCGTTTTTGCTCATTCTGGCCTTCGGGATCGGGCACAGCGCGGTGATCGCTCTGGCGGGTGGATTGAGCCGGTGGGTGCAGGAGTACCTGAACTGGAGTTCGCACTCCCGTGCTGCCGCATGGGTGAAAAAGGGCGCGGGCGTGCTGGTGCTGCTGGGAGGGCTCTATTTTATCTATTCGTCATTTCTGCAGGGTTGATGGAAAGCCTCTGAACATCGCCCCGGGACTGGCTGCGACGGGCATGCACTTGAATGGAAGAGTGCTGATGATCGTGACGATTTCCTTGAGCAAGCGCTGGATTAAAATGAACGGCAAAAAGGAACATCCAGGCAATTACAGATAAGGGCTATTTTTCAAACAGCTCCGGCAGAACCTCGCCAGCCTTGCCGCGGATGACCCGCTGATAGAGGCCGCTGATCTCCGTAGGCTCCGGATTGATCTCGACGCAGAACGCGCCATTCTGCCGCGCCAGCTCGGGATAGCCGGCCGCGGGCCAGACCACCGCCGAGGTGCCGATGCTGATGAGCAGGTCACAGGCCAGGATCGCCCGGGTCGCCCCGGCCACCACCTTGTCATCCAGCATATCCTCAAACCAGATGATCTCGGGCCGCAGCCAGCTGCCGCAATGAGGGCAGCGGCGGGTGGCAAACTCGGGATCCCGATCCTCCCAAACCCCATGCTGCGGGCAGCGGACGCGCCAGAGGCTGCCGTGCAGCTCGAAGATCTTTTTCGTGCCGGCGCGCTGATGCATGCCGTCGATGTTCTGGGTCACCACAGTGACGCCGGGATGTGCGGCCTCGAGGCCGGCGATAACCTTGTGCCCCGCATGCGGCTCGCAGCCGATCGCCTCCTGGCGGCGCAGGCGGTGAAAGTCAAGCACCCTCTCCGGATCGCGGTCAAAGGCGCGCTGACACGCGACTTCCTGCCAATTGTATTCCTTCCAGCGTCCGCCCGCCCCGCGAAAAGTGGCGACTCCGCTCTCGGCCGACATGCCGGCGCCGGTGAAGAAGACGATATGGTGAAAAGCCTGCAGATCGATTTTTTCCATGACTTTCCCTTCCTGTTTGCATTCAGTATAATCTAACCTTTTTGGTGGCCTTCGCAAAGGGTTTGTGCGCCGATGGGTGAAAATATGGCGCGGAGACACAAGCGATTTGCGTGCGGCCGGGTGGAAACGAGATTTTGGGGTGCAGGCGGTTTGCGAGCGGCCGGTGGGAACGAGAGCCGGGGGCGCAGGCGGCGTCGGTCATGCCATTTTTCCTGTTGTTTATTTCCCGTAATATTGCCATTTTTTGCACAATTATTTTATGTTCATGGAGCCGCTGGGTGATGTGAATCCTGCCGCTCTCTTTACGATGAGGTATACGGATGAAGCATTACATTGCAGCCGCGGTTCTGCTGCTCTCCGCAGGCTGCGGATCCCATCTGCCGCGTGTACAGGGGGTGGCTGGCACCTCCCCGGCCCCGGCGGTGCCCTGGACGCCGCCGGCGCGCGAGGAAAAACCACTCAAGCTGGCCGAAGCGACTGTGCCGGAGGCGAAGCTGCGCGATCGCTGGCAGCAACTGAGTCTAGCCGAGGCGGTCGACATCGCCCTGCAGAACAATCCTGACACGCGGGCGGCCTGGGCCAATGCCCGCGCCGCCGCAGCCGCCTACGGAGCCGCCCGCAGCGCCTGGCTGCCCGCTATCAGCGCCGACGGCGCCCTGGCCCGCACCCGCCAGGAGAGTGATCCGCAGCAGCCTAATGATTATGGTCCCAGCACGGCCTACAGCTACGGCGCCGGAGTGAGCTGGATGCTCTTTAATTTCGGCGGGCGCGCCGCGGCCATCGACGAGAGCCGCCAGGCCCTGCTCGCCGCGGACTGGAGCCACAATGCGGTCATCCAGAACACCCTGCTGCAGACGGTGACGGCGTACTACACCTGCGCCGGCGCACGGGCCATGCTCGAAGCCCACCGCGCTTCGCTGGCCGCGGCTGAAACCGTCCTCCAGGCGGCTGAGGAGAAGCGCGGGGTTGGCCTGGCGACCAGTGCTGATGTGCTGCAGGCCAGGACCGCCCGCTCCCAGGCCCTGCTCGATGTTCAGGAGGCAGAGGGCGATCTGCGCCTCAGCCTCGGCAATCTGGCGGTGGTGATGGGCTATCCCGCCCATCTATTCGGCGGATTTACGGCGGTCATCCCCGAAATCCCGGCCGATTCCCTGACCCGGCAGGTCAATGCCCTGGTGGAAAAGGCTCTCGCGGGGAGGCCGGACCTGCAGGCCAGCCGCGCCCGCGCCCGTGCCGCCGAGGCCAATGTGCGCCAGGCCCGCGCCGGACTGCTGCCTTCGATATTCGCCTCGGCTGGGGCGGAGCGCAGCCGGCTTTATGGCGGAGAGCGCCAGTCCGATATCTACAACGGAGCCCTGCGTCTGGAGATGCCCCTCTTCGCCGGCTTTTCCCGCCACTATCAGCTAGCGCGGACCAGGGCCGAGGCCGACGCCGCAAAAGAGGCGGTGCGCGCCGCCGAGCAGGAGGTGAGCTATCAGGTCTACGCCAGCCACAGCGATTTTCTCACCGCCCGGGCCCGGGTCACGACGACGGACGATCTGCTCGCCAGTGCACGGCAGTCCGAGCAGGTCGCTCTCGGGCGCTACCGTGAAGGGGTCGGCAGCATTCTCGACCTGCTCACAGCCCAGCGCAGCCTCGCCCAGGCGCGGGCCCAGCAAGTCAACGCCCGCCTCTCCTGGCATATCGCCCTGGCTCGCCTGGCCCGCGATATCGGTCAGCTCGGCGCGCACGGAGAAAATCCCCTTGTCCCCGCATCCACCCAAACGAGGTAATCCATGAAGACCAGAACAGCGATTTACATCATGCTGGCGATGTCGGTTCTCGCCGGATGCAGCAAGGAGAAGGCCCGGCAGATACCGCCGGCGCCGGTGACGACCGCTCAAGTGGCCCTTCAGGCCCAGCCCCTGGCCCTCAATGTTGTCGGCCTGGTCGAGCCGATCGAGAGCGTGGCGGTCAAGCCGCAAGCGGGGGGTGTGATCACCGGGGTCCATTTTACGGAGGGCGGGGATGTCCGCGCCGGTCAGCTCCTTTTCCGCATCGATCCGCGTCCCTATCATGCGGCCCTGCACGCTGCCGAGGCGCAGCTCGCGCGGGACAGCTCGCAGGCGGTCTATACCGCGATGCAGGCGCAGCGTTACGCCGGCCTGAGCGAAAAGGATTTCGTCACCCGCGAGCAGTATGAGCAGGCGAGTACCCAGGCGGAGATGTTCAAGGCCGCCCTCAAGGTGGACCAGGCCGCGGTCGAGCAGGCCCGCCTCAATCTAGGCTATACGGCGGTGACTGCACCGATCTCCGGCCGCGCCGGGGCTCTGCTGGTCAAGCGCGGCAATGTGGTCAGCCCCAACGGTCCCGCCCTGGTGGTGATCAACCAGATGGATCCCATCCGGGTTGGCTTTGCCATCCCCGGTACCGAACTGCCGCTGGTGCAAAAGTGGGCGGCGGGGGGAACCCTGACGGTGCATGTCCGGCCCTCCCGCAACGGCGGTGGAGAGGAGCAGATGACCGGCCGGCTGAGCTTTCTCGACAACGCGGTGGATGCGGCCACGGGCACGGTAGCGCTCAAGGCGGAATTCGCCAACGAGAAGGAGCAGCTTTGGCCGGGGCAGTTTGTCGACGTCGAACTGGTGCTCACGATCGAGAACGAGGCCCTGACCGTCCCGGTCAGCGCACTGGTGACCGGACAGGAAGGGACTTTTGTCTACGTGGTCACCGCCGACAACAGGGCGGAGAAGCGGGCTGTGAAGGTCAACCGCACGTTGGGTGGTATCATTGTCCTCGACGGCGGGGTGCAGGCAGGCGAGCAGGTGGTGACTGACGGTCAGGTCAAGCTGGTGCCCGGCGCCCGGGTTGAGCTCAGAAAAGGAACAGCCGCCGGCGGCAGCAGAACGGGCAATGCAGGCGGAGCCTATGGCACGCCATCGGGCAGCGGGGCCGGCACACCGGACGGGAGCGGCACGGCGGAGGGCGCATCGAAGAGCGGCCAATCCACGGGGAGGCCTGAATGAGGATCTTCATCGACCGGCCGGTCATGACGACCCTGGTCATGATCGCCATCCTGGTCGCGGGCTTTATAGGCTACCGGCAGCTGCCGGTGAGCGATTTGCCCACGGTCGATTTTCCGACCATTTCGGTGAGCGCCTCGCTGCCGGGCGCCTCTCCCGAGACCATGGCGGCGGCAGTGGCGACCCCGCTGGAGAAGCAGTTCACCACCATCGCCGGCATCGACAACATGACCAGCAGCTCGAGCCTGGGCAGCACCAGCATCACCATCCAGTTCGCCCTCGACCGTGACATCGACGCCGCGGCGGCCGATGTGCAGTCGGCGATCGCTGCGGTCTCACGCCAGCTGCCGCGGGACATGCCGACGCCCCCTTCGTACCGCAAGGTCAATCCGGCCGACTCGCCGATCATGTTCATCGCCATGACCTCACCGACCCTGCCGCTCTACACCATCGACGAGCTGGCGGATATCATGATCGCCCAGCGCATCTCGATGGTGAGCGGCATCGCCCAGGTGCAGGTCTTTGGCGGACAGAAATATGCGGTGCGGGTGCAGGTCGATCCGCGCGAGCTGGCGGCGCGCAGCATCGGCATCGACGAAGTAGCCAGCGCCATCGTCACCAACAATGTCAATCTGCCGACGGGTATCCTCTGGGGGAGCGAGAAGGCCCTCACGGTCAAGGCGACCGGGCAGCTCAACAGCGCCGCAGAGTACCGGCCGATCGTGGTGACCTACCGCAATGGCGCGCCGGTGCGTCTGCAGGAGCTGGCGCGCATCTATGACAGCGTGCAGAACAACCGCGTCGCCGCCTGGCTGAACGACGACCGCTGCATTCTGCTGGCCATCCAGCGCCAGCCCGGCACCAACACCGTCGAGGTGGTGCAGAATGTGCGCCGCCTGCTGCCGCAGATCCAGGAGCAGCTGCCGGCCTCCGCCCAGGTTCATATCCTCTTTGACAAATCCGAGCCGATCCAGGAATCAGTCAACGACGTCCAGATGACCCTGCTGCTGACCCTCTTCCTTGTCATCCTGGTGATCTTTCTCTTTCTCCGCAACGTCTCGGCCACGGTCATACCCAGCCTCGCCCTGCCGCTGTCAGTGGTCGGCACCTTTGCGGTGATGCGGCTGATGGATTTCAACCTCGACAACCTCTCGCTGATGGCCCTGACCCTGGCGGTGGGCTTTGTCGTCGATGACGCCATCGTCATGCTCGAGAACATCTTCCGCCACATGGAGATGGGCAAGAGCCCCTACCAGGCGGCGGTGGACGGCGCCAGGGAGGTGAGCTTTACCATTGTCTCGATGACCCTCTCCCTGGCTGCGGTCTTTATCCCTGTGCTCTTCATGGGCGGAATCATGGGGCGCCTCTTTCAGGAGTTCGCGGTGACCATTATGGTGGCGATCCTGATCTCGGGATTTGTTTCGCTCACCCTGACCCCGATGATGTCGAGCCGGTTCCTCAAGCATGAGAAGAAGGAGAGCCATGGCCGCTTTTACAACGCCATCGAAAATTTCTGGAACAAGTCCCTGGGCTTTTATGAGCGCACCCTGACCTGGGTGGTCGACCGCCGTCGCGCGACGATGATTTTTTCGCTGGTCATCCTTCTCCTCACCGTTTTCCTTTTTATCGTTGTGCCCAAGGGCTTTTTGCCGAGCGAGGATACCGGCCTGCTCAATGGCTCCTTTGAGGGGGCCGAAGGGACCTCTTTTGAGGGGATGCTGGACGATCGCGAGCAGGTGACCCGCATCCTCGCGGCCGATCCCAACATCGAGCGCTTTACGGTCAACATCGGCGGCATGGGCGGCACAGCTAACACCGGGCGGATGAACATCCGCCTCAAACATCGCAGTGAGCGCGAGCTCAGCGCTGACGAGGTCGCCAACAGCCTGCGCCGCAAAATGGCCTCGATCCCCGGGGCGCGGGTCTTTCTCGTCAATCCTCCGGTGATCAACATCGGCGGCCGCTTCGCAGCTGCCCTTTACCAGTTCACCATGCAGTCCACGGACATCCAGGCCCTCTACGCCGCCGCACCCCTGCTCGAGCGCCGGCTCCGGGCCGATCCGATGTTCAAGGATGTCAACAGCGACCTGCGCATCAGCAATCCCGAGGTGATCATCGCCATCGACCGCGACCGAGCTGCCTCGCTCGGGCTCTCGGCGCAGACCATCGAGGAGGCGCTTTATTCCAGCTACGGCACTCGGCAGGTCTCGACTATCCTGGCGCCCAACAACCAGTACTACGTCATGCTCGAACTCCTGCCCGAATACCAGCGCGACGCCTCGGCCCTTCAGTATCTCTATGTGCGCTCGCCGCAGACTGACAAGCTGGTGCCGCTCTCGACCCTGGCGACGATCTCCCCTGGGGCCGGCCCCCTGACGGTCAACCACTCCGGGCAGCTGCCCTCAGTGACAGTCTCCTTCAACCTCGACGAGGGGGTGGCCCTGAGCGAGGGCGTGGCAGCGGTCAATCGGGCGGCGCGCGAGACCCTGCCCGCCTCGATCGCCACCAGTTTTTCGGGCACAGCCCAGGCCTTCCAGTCCTCGCAGAGCAGCCTGCTCGCCCTGCTCTTCCTGGCCATTCTGGTCATCTACATGATTCTCGGCATCCTCTACGAGAGCTTTATCCATCCGCTCACCATCCTGAGTGGACTGCCTTTCGCTGTTTTCGGGGCGCTGGTCACCCTGCTGATCTTTAAAATGGACCTGAATCTTTACAGCTTTGTCGGTCTGATCATGCTCATCGGCGTGGTTAAAAAGAACGCGATCATGATGATCGACTTTGCCATCACGGCGCGTGATGAGGGGCTCGGTGCGCGTGAGGCCATCCTCCGCGCTTGCAGCATCCGTTTCCGGCCGATCATGATGACCACGGTAGCGGCCCTGATGGCGACCCTGCCGATTGCGCTGGGCATGGGCGCGGGGGCGGAGTCGCGCCGGCCTCTGGGCCTGGCCGTGGTGGGCGGGCTGCTTTTTTCGCAGATGATCACCCTCTACGTCACGCCGGTCTTTTATATCTATCTGGAAAAGCTGCAGAACAGGCTGGGAAGAGTTTTTAACAAGGGTGAGAGGGCTTGAGCAGGAGATGAAGAAAAAAAGGGCGGCTGATCTTCTCAGCCGCCCTTTTTTTGAATGCGAAGGGGAACGATTACTTGGTTGTCGCTGCCTGGGCTTCGGCCTTCATCGCATCACCAGCGGTGATGGCGATTTCGACGCGGCGGTTCTGCGCGCGGCCTTCAACCGTGGCGTTATCAGCGACTGGCTGGCTCTCGCCATAGCCCATGATCGTGAAGCGGCTGACATCCACGCCGTTTTTGGATAGAAAGGAAGAGACGGCATGGGCGCGCGCCTCGGAGAGTTTCTGATTGTAATCTTCCGCACCCTGGCTGTCGGCGTGGCCCTCGATGAGGAGGATGGTGCCGCTGTACTTGTTCAGGGTTTCGGCCAGCTGGACCAGATCGGTCTGGGCGGCAGGTTTCAGTACCGACTTGCCGGTGTCGAAGAGCAGACCGGATTTGAGGGTGACCTTGATGCCTTCGCCGACGCGTTCGACCTCAGCATCGGCGAGTTCTTTCTCGATCTCGGCCGCTTGCTGGTCCATCTTGTTGCCGATGTAGGCGCCGGCTGCACCGCCGATAGCTGCGCCGATGATGGCGCCGAGGGCGGTGTTGCCGACCTGATTGCCAATGACAGCACCGGCCGCGCCGCCGGCGGCAGTGCCGACCGCGGCACCCTGAGTCGCCTTGGTCATGCTGGCGCAGGATATCATACCGACAGAGAGAACAGCCACTAAAACAAGCATCATTAATTTGCGCATTTCAACCTCCTGTTTCCAAATGCGAACAACGATCTCACTGCCCCGTTCATTACCCCTTGCAAGGCAGGGCAGTAGATTATGGGTATAACTTACTGAGTTGTGATGAATAAGTCAATAAAAATCGCATTTAACCTGGCGCGTGGCCGTCGGGGTGAAGAGTCCGGGAAAAAGGGTCGCACAGGGGGAGAAAACAGCCTGATGCACAACAATCGAACCCTGAGGTACAGGGTGTACCCAGGCGTCCAATCCTGCGGCAGATCTGGCTGTAATGGAAGATAAGCGGGTCAATAATAACAATATATTACGATCCGAACGTTGCGCGTGTGCCGATGTGGCATAAGAGTTGCCAGGAATGGGTCATCAAGATGAGGGGTTATCTAATAAGTATTGACGGAGTCTTAACCGATTTTTCACAGGAGGCGTTATGAGAAGGTTGTTCAGTATCATGATAGCTACGCATCTGCTTCTGGCCGCGCTGGCCGCTGGTGGAGCCAAAAAGCCGGAGGCCCAATTGATTAGGGACCAGGCGGAGATCCGGCAGGACAAAAAGGAGTTGCAGACCGACCAGCGTACGGTGACTGATGACCGGATGGATCTGGATCGTCTTTCCGATCTGGTGATGCGTTGGGATCGTCTGCGCAAGAGCAAGGCCTCTTCTTCCGCGATCGAGGCGGTCGAAACGCAGATCATGCGCGAGCTGCGCCGCGATCTGGCGGAGAATGAGGCCCAGGCGGGCAAGGCTGGAATGGAGGTGGAACGTTCGGAAAAGGAGCTGAGAAGATCCGGCCGCGAGGTCCGCAAGGAACGCCGGGATGGCGATCATCGTCCGGGCGAACTGCGGGATGACCGTCGTGATCGCCGCGATGACCGCCGGGATCTGGCGGATGATATCCGGGACTCCAGTGAGGCCAAAGAGCTGCTGGCGAAAAAAGAGGCGACTGCCGCTGAACTGCTCGCTCTGCAGCGCAGGATCGACCTGGCCGGGGGACGTATGGACGAGGTGCTGCGACGCGAGCAGAGCACCCTTCTCGAGCGTTATCTCGAGCTCTCGGAAGAGGAGATCCGCCTGGGCGTGCGTGAGATCCGCGAGGATCATGAGGAGCTGAAAGAGGACCGCAAGGAGAGGTCGGAAGACCGGCGTGAGAATCGGCGCGATCGCCGTTGATGGACCCCGGCATCAAAAAGCCCTGAAAGGTTAAATACCTTTCAGGGCTTTTTTTTATTGTGCGCGGGCCGGGGGCTCGCACACGAATCGCTGCTGAGGGCTATTTTCGATTAGGAAAATTTTCCGGTTGGTTGCTGACTTGGAAATGAAGAGA
>ERZ795059.79-NODE-79-length-137964-cov-13.068509_pt1 | contig 137964 bp, 223 predicted proteins | sample MGYA00375143_ERZ795059 | MGnify/ENA primary metagenome ERZ795059 (study PRJEB30188, sample SAMN05720168) | activated sludge metagenome | isolation source: Anaerobic digester | place: USA | collected 2015-01-07 ... | reverse complement strand
TACACTGGATGGTACACTCTTTCCCTACACGACGCTCTTCCGATCTAGTGGCGTCGGTCGGGGTGGTCATTCGGGGATCTCGGTCGGGAGGGCGGGAGGAGCGGCAGGGACCACAGGCAGCGCCTCTCCCCAGCCAAAGGCAGCGGCTGGAGAGGGCGAGGAGGCGGGCGATTCGGGGGGCGCCTCGAGGCCCTGCGCGGCCAGCGCCAGCAGGCGGGACGCGGGCACGAGCTCGGCGATCCGGTCGAGCGTCACACAGATCTCGAACGGGTACTCGTAGTGCCAGGTGCCATCGCCGGGGGCAGCCAGGTACGCCCGGGCGTCCTCGCTCGAGGCCACCGCGAACACGGCCACCCAGGCGGCGGCGGGGTCGGGCTTGCCCTCGCTCGAGAGCGAGGCTTCGGGCACGATGGACACCAGACGGGCGAGGTGGCCGACGTCCGCGAACGCGCGGGCCTCGGCGCCGCCCTTGTCCGGCAGACGGGCCACCGCGGGCGTGAAGAACATCCACACCCCGGTCTGCCCGAGAAAGGGCGCCCAGCGTGCCCGCAGGCCCGTGGCGCGATGGCGGGCGCGCGTGCGCTGCTCGCGCTCCCACTTCTCGCGGGCGCGCCGCTGCGCACGGTTCAGCTTGGAGTCCGGGGGCGGCGGCGCGACGTTGTTCGCCTCCTGCGGCGACGGGTTCCACAGGAGGATGGACGCTTCCTCCGGCGCGTTCGAACCCGGCGCGCCGGAGCGGACGCGCGTCGTCAAGCCCTCCAGGTGCGTGGAGATGTCGGGGAGGTTCTTCATGAAGCGTTCTCCGGCGAAGGATCGGAAGGAGGTTCGGGGGGGGGATCGGGATCGGGCGACGAGGGAGGGGACGGACGCTTCGGGAACGTGAGCACCTTGCCCCCCTCCAGCGGTGCATCAGACAGCTTCTGCGGGGACGTCGCCACGACCGCAGGCGCGGGCGCGGGCGCGTACGAGCTCACCATCTCGAGGGGGGCGTACAGATCCATGGTGCCGCCCTTGCTCATCGGCAGCACGAAGAAGCCGATGCCGCGCGTGATGCTTTGCAGCGTCGCGTCGATCGAGAACATCGGCAGAGGCTCGCCGCCGGGCCCGTCCAGGTAGAGCACGGGATCGACGAAGATCCACATGCCCTGCTTGCCCTGCGCGAACTTCCAGCGGCGACGTACGGCCTTCTCCTCGTCGGAGATCTCTTCGAGATCGACGCTCATGTCGTGCCTCCGCGGATCTCGTCCGCCAGTGGGCGCACAGCTACGTCGTGCCGCATTTCCTCCCGAAAAGCCTCCGCGCGTTCGCTGGGCAAGGGCACCCATTCCCATGTGCTCATGTCGCGCAGCAGGAGGCGGAGGGCCGCGGGGGGCGCGATGGTGAGCTCGGTCACGTCGCGCCCGAGCAAGTGCTGGCGATCGCCGTCGCCGCCCGCCCAGACCTCCCACGCGTCCGCCGGCACGGCATCCCCCGCGAACATGTCGGGCGAGTACACCAGCGGAATGCGCGCCGGGACGCCCGTGTTCTTGCGCCCCAGGACGCAGCGCCGGAGGAGGACGGCCTCGACGAGCGACAATCCGAACCCCTCGGCGCGCGAGGGGTGCGCGATGCGCAGGTGGTGCCACCAAGCCGGGTGCTCGTCGGCGTTGTACGCCCGCACGAGGCGCACGTTCTTGCGGCCGACGAGGCGCGGCGAGAGCCATCCGTAGGCGATGACGTCCGCGTAGATCGCGAGGGGGATATCGTCCTGCACGGCCTCGAGGAGCTCTTCCGTGCCCTTGCGCCCGGTCGCGCCCGCCACTGCATGCGCCCACTCGGTGCGCTCGGTGACGGGCACCTGCTCGGGGTCGACCTCGACGCCGTGGGGCACGACGAGCACAGGCGGCAGATCGCTGTCGACGCTGCGGATCACGCGCCGACCCCAGTCGGACGGCGTCAAGATCTTCGTCCACGGATGCCGCTTCGCGAACGCGAGCGCGTTGTCGGGCAGGGTCGTGCTGTTGGCCGCGAGCATCCAGTACGTGCGGATGCGCTGCTGGGCGCAGATGGTCATCAGCATGTGGGCCCAAAGCGCGAACAGCGGCGGTCCGACCCACACGAGGTGCGTGACGCCGCGCAGATCGGGCAGCGCCTCGTGGGCGTCCTCGGGATCGGGCGGCGCGTCCCACTGGCGGGCGTCGATGCCCAGGCGAGTGAGCCCCGTCGTCAGGCTGTTCGCGACGTTGAAGAAGCTCCCGCGGTTGTGTCGCCCGAGGCCGGGCGTGAGGATGAGCACGCTCATCGCCAGGCGTACCCCGGGCCGATCACCTTCTCGACGACCGCGCGCAGCTGCTTGCCCACCGCGGCCGGGTTCTGGCGGTCGAAATTCTCGTTGCTGAAGGGCACACCCCGCGTCCGGTGCACGGCCGCAGACGTCATGGCTTCCACCAGCGCTTCCGGGATCACCTCCGCCCACTCGGCCTTCTGCGATCCGTAGAGGTACAGGTTGTCGCGCCGGATCGGCACCATCCGGAACGGCAAGCCCTCGCCGGGCAGGTACGCCTCGAAGCCGCCCCACTTGGGCGCGAGCACGTGGTTCTCGGCGAGGACGGCGTCGTGGCACGGCATGCCCCACGCCTCGCCGTGCGAGGCCGTTACGAAGCAGTCGTGCGCGACGTGGAATTCCACCTGCGAGGCCCGCTTGCCCGAGTCGATGGTGATGAGCTCGCGGGCGATCTCGACGTGCACGCCCGCGTCCTCGCTCGCGCGGGCGATGGCGTCCTCGAGCGCCGGGTACGGACGAAGGCCCATGCGCGCGGCATCCCGGGGCGGCGTGTACCAGGGCGCCGCCACCACGGTCAGCGTGATGCGGGGAGCACCAGCTACGCCACGGAGCGCGCGCCACGTCCGCAAGAAGGCAACCATGACCGCCAGCGCCTGCTTCCGCGGTTCCCACTTGCCCATCGTGTAGAAGCGGTAGTGCGCGGGATCGGGCTCGTGGCTGCCCTTCCCCTCACTGAGGGCGTGGGCGTCCTCCACCGAGAAGGGGTGGTGGATGATCGTGATCTTGTCGTCGGGCACGCCCGCGCGCCGCAGCACCTCGGCGTTGTGCGAACACGGCACGATGTGGTGCGCGAACTTGCAGAGCAACTGCGCGACCCACGCCCCGCGCCAGTCGCCGATGGGCATCTGCTCCCAGACCGAGAGCAGGATCTTGCGCCGGTGCCGTTCCTCGGCGCCCTCCGGGTCCATCTCGGCGCTGTTGCCCGGGTAGAGCGCCGCACGAAGGCTCGCCTCCGTGGGCACCAGATGGTGCAGGTGCACGGGTTGCGAGAGGGGCGTGCGGTCGATGAGCGTCTCGACCTCGTCCGTCACGATGCGGTCGACCGCGAGACGCGAGTACGATCCCGACGCCGGCATGAACACGGGGATGCCGCTCTGGTCGAGCGCGTTCGCATAGCGCCGCGTGATGATGGCCGTCCCGTCGAAGGGCTGTTTCCAACTGCCGTTCCACTGGACGGCGGCCCGCACATCGGTCGGCTTGCGCGCCGACGCCACCGCCACCTCGGGGGGCGCCAGCGGGTTCGTCGGCAGCGAATCGTTCACGTCCTTGGCGACGTAATGGCCGTACTTCGCGTGCACGAGTGGCCCGAGATCCGGGCGCGCGGTCGCGCCCTCGCCATACACCGGTGCGCGCGAGGCCGCGTCGGCCAGCGCCTCGTCCTCGGCGCTCCCGTCGCCATCGAGCTCGATGCTCTCGGGCACCTCCAAGAGCGCGCCCTGTACCCCCGACCCGGGCTCGGCCTCGCTCACTCGCGCACCATCCGAGAGATCCCGTGCATGTCGCTCTTCGGCGAGATCCGGAACTTCAGCCCGCAGTTCATGGGGCAGCGGCAGATCTCGGGCACCTCGACCGTGCCGCTGGTGATCCACCAGTCGCCCGTGTCGGGGTCCTGCCAGGGCGTGCCCTTCGTGCTCTCGTCGAGGTGCATCTTTTTGTTGCGGCTGTCGATCTTGATCTGGCAGCGGGCCTGCGGGATCCCGTTGGCTGCGCAGCGGGGGCAGATCAAGTTGAGCGACATGGAGAGCTCGCCATCGCTCTCGGCGATGTTCAGGTCGCCCTGAATAAACTGATCCTTGGACCCGTCCTTGGAGATCACCTGGATGATACAGACCGGGTTCTGGCCGGGACGCCCGAGATCGCGCGTGTAGTTGCGCCCCATCTCCCCCGGACGCTCGTGCGCCGTCTTCACCGCGAGCGCCTCGGCGTCCGAGGCCGCGAGCGCCTCCAAGCGTGCGGCCTCGAGCGTGTTGATCTGGTTCTCTGCCCACGCGGACTGGGTCGCCTTGCCGTAGATGATCGCCTCGGGCGCCAGGGGCGTGCGCGGATCCCGCGGCGCCTCCGGCGCGGACGCAGGCGCCTCGGGCGCGGGAGAGGACGCGGAGGGCGGCGTGGGCGATTCGGGATCACTCATGCCTCGCACCCTACACGGGCGGGCGCGAGGCCGTCCAACAGGAAATCGTGATTGCGTGTCGGGAGGCGCTTTCGGCTATCGGTGTTCCCTGACGACGCGCCCTCGCCCTCTCAGGGGAGGGCCTGTGCCTCGGGCTCCTCCGTGGAGGGGGGCGCCGCGAGCGTGGGTGTCTCCTCGGTGTCGGTCGGACGCGGCACGACGGGGGCGGACGCGAGCGCGAGCACTTCCTTCGTGGCCGCCCGCGCGGCCGACAAGGCCTTCTGGCGGTAGCTCATCCGCGTGTCGTAGGCCGTCTTGGCCGCCATCTGCAGGATCTCGGCGCGTGCTTGGGCGTCTGCCTCCTTCACGCCACACGCCGCCGCCGCCCGCTCGAGGATCACGCGGGCATCCGCCAGCGGCACCATCATCTCGCGCGAGGTCAGCTGCAGCAGCATGCGGGCGAGGCCCTTCTCGCTGTCGATGCGCGCGGCGTTCAGGAGCAAGATCTGGGCGCCCTCTTCGTCGCGCCCCACGTACGCCGAGGGGGCGTTCTTGTAGCGCATGTCGCTCGCGACCCAGACCGGCACGCGCTCGAGCTTGGCCTCGGGCTCGTCCGTGCTGTTGACGCGCACGGTCGCGAAGCAGTCGTCGATCACGAACGAACGCTCGATGAGCTCGCCGGCGATCTCCTCCGCGTCCATCGGGCCTTGGCTCATCAAATCATTCAGGGGATCACTCATGGCGGGTGTCTTTCGGGGGAACGGGGGAAAACGGGTGCGGGGGGACAGACGCGTGCGCAGCGTGCAGCAGGAGAACAGGATCGGCGGGGGCTGAGCGGTCGATGGACAGCCACGAGGGGATCGCGAGGGGGATCGCGAGACCGGCCAGCGCGTGCGTGCTGGTGGTCTCGTAGCAGAGCCAGCCCTCGAGCAGGGTGCAGACGCACGTGCGCCCCTCGTGCTGCGTCACGATGGGCGTGCGCACCGTGGGGATCTGCGCGTCCCCTTCGAGGATCCAGCAGGGGGCGCCGAGCGCGGGATCGGTGATGATCTCGTGGCAAACGCTGCAGGCCACGCACCAGAACACCCAGCCGCGCAGGCGCCCCGTCGGGTCGACGCTCGGGAGGAGGCTGGTGGTGCTCACCCCACCCACGCCGCCTCTTGCTGCGCCTCTTTCTCGATCGCCGCCCAGTGATGGCACGCGACGCTGCCCACCGCAGCCTCGAACGTGATCACCTGCGCCTGACTCACGCCCAGCGCGACCAGAGCGTCTCGCAGCGCCTCCCGCCCGCTCTCGGTCTTTTCCACGATCGACCGGGCCAGATCACGGAGGGGGGCCTGCAGGAGGGTGTGCCCCGCCCACGGGACGACGAAGCAGCCGACCGCGTAGGTCTCCCTGGCGCGTACCTGCTCGTACGCGCGCCGCGCGATCAGAATGCTCCACACGTCCCCCACCGGAGGGGGCAGCTTGGGGCGCTCGGACGAGAACAGGTACCCGAACGCGTGCTTCGCCTCGTCGAGGCGAAGGGGCGTGACGGGTACGCCAAAGCAGCGGAGGAGCGCGGCGAACACGTCCGAAGGCGGGTCGCCCGCGTGGAAAGGAAAGCGCGCTTCGGTGGGCACGCCCGAGATGCCATGCTGGATCGCGGCCGCGTCGAGCTCGCGCACCAACTGCGTGAACGGTCCGTCCGACAGGCCGAGCAGACGCTCGCCCAAGTCTTGAAGCTCCTGACGTCGCGCCAGCGCGTACGTGATCTGCGCGCTCACCGGAGGAATGCAGACCAGCAGCAGCGTGCGCACGAAGGCCCGCCCCTCGCCGTCGAGCTCGTCCCACGCCTGCATGCCAGGCCACGCCGCGTACGTATTCCGGTAGCCCCGCTCGCTCGCTTTCTCGAAGGCCGGGTGGTCGAAGAGCACGGTGACGCCCGAGTGCACCGTGGCCGGGCTCGGCACGGGCACCCGCGCGTTCGGACGCCCGAACGTCACCCACGAGATGCCCGAGCGCAGGGCGTCCAGGTTCGCGCGGGTCGCGTCGACCCCGAGCGTGGCGAGCAGATCGGTGAGGCGATCCGTTTCCGGGTCCGACGGGGCGGCGTGCAGCGGGAGGACGATGGGTTCGGATCCGAGCGAGGCTCCGCCCATCTCCAGCGCGCGCTCCACGTCCGCATCCGTCTCCCCCACGCCCGCGAACGCAGGTTGTTCGGAGGCCGGACGAGGCACGACCCGCGTGATCGCTCCGACGGGGCGCATCCGCACCACGACCGGGCGAGGCGCGTTTTCCGCGCGGGCGTTGTCCCCTACCAGCGCGGCCTCGTCGGCGATGCTCGTATTGTGGAGGATCTCGTAGCTGCCCGGCGTGCCGCGCGTGTACGGGCCGCCCGGGCCCCCCTCGAACGCCGCGTGCGCGTAGAAGGCCCCCTTGGGCCCCATCACCAGCAAGCGGCGCGATCCCTCCTCCTGGCCCGGCCCGAGCACGAAGGCCGGCAAGCGCCGCTCGCCCCCTCCGTCGGGATGATCGCTCCCCAGGTGGTAACCCACGATCGTCCCGAACGGCGGCGCCGGAGGGGGCGAGAGAGGCGGCGGAGGCGCAGGAACGTGAGGCGGCGAGACGTCGGGGACGAAGACCATGGGCGAGCTCGTTCGGGGCAGCGAGGGAGGGAGAGGTTGCTCGTCCACTCCCATCACCGAACGCGCTGCCCTGTCAAGCGCTGCAAGCGCAGCACGTGTCCGACCGTCAGGCTGTTTGCCAGACCGCGAACACGTCTTGCTGGCCCGTGATCGCGAAGTCCCCCTCGAACACGATGCGCCGACCGCCGGCCGCCACCTGCCCGGGACGGGGCACGCCATTCGAGCCCATGCACGCAAAGAACTTGCGCGCTTCGCCGTACGTCTTGAAGGGTTTCGCCGACCCCGCGAGGGGCTTCGCCTGCACCTGCGGCCCGGCCTTCAGGATGGTACCGATCTGCTCTTTGAACTTGGCCATCTGCGCTCACCTCGTGATCACGTACACGCAGGTGCCCGCAACGGCGCCCGCGCACAGAAAGGGGAAGACTGCTTTGAACGCGTCCGAGAAGCTCGTGGCCGCCGCGCCTGCGATGGCGCCCCCGCCTCCAAACCCCTGGGCGACCGCCTCATTGCTCGCGCCCACCACACGCTCCACGTAACGGCTGCCGACGCCCTTGTAGCAGTCCTCGATCAGGCCCCAGCTATTGGGCGCCCGGGTCCCGTCGGGCTTGCCCGCCGTCTTGCACGCCGTGTCGGGCGAGCATCGCCGGGATCCCGCGTTGTACGCCCCCGCCAAGAGCGGGAGCTCGGTCATGCCGTACCGCTTGACCACCCCGGCGAGGTACGCGCCGGCCGCGTCGATGGCGACCGCAGGATCGCTGAGGGAGGAAGGCTCGTAGCCGAGCCCTCGCGCCGTCGCCGGCATCATCTGCGTGAGCCCCACCGCGCCGGCCGGCGACTTGGCGTTCGGGTTGCCTGCGCTCTCCATCGCGATGAGACCGACGAAATACTCGGGCGGGATACCCCACTTCTGCGACGCGGCCACGATCTCGCTGCCGTACTGGGCGATGACGTTCGTGACGATCGCACGCTTCTCGGGCGACCAGACGACGCCCGTGCCCTCCCGCTCGATCAAGCCATCGTCACGCGTGCGATGGCGCGGACTTTCCGTACAGACTTGCAGCCACTCGCCCATGGGTGCTTAGGATACACGGGAACGATGGCGCATGATCGCGGATGGCTGTATTTGCTTGCGGGCGCTGGCACGGGCGCCGCGCTCGTCACCCTCGCCCAGCGAAACGCCCAGGCTGGCGGCCCGGCGCGTCCGCCCGGCGCCGCCCCCCTCGCCGGGCCCCCGCCAGCGACGCCCGCGCCGAGCCCCGGCACGCGACAGGGCACGCGACAGGGCGAGCGCGTGGTGCGCGCCCCCCTCGCCCCGGTCGCCAAGGGGCGCTCGGTCTTCCTGCACGGGGACGAGTTGGCCGAGGCGCTCGCGCCGCACCTCTCGCGCCTCCTCGCCGACAAGCGCGTCCCCCTGCAGCGCAACTCGGGGGCCGGCTGGAGCACCACCTGGGCGCAGATGGGCTTCGCCCGCGAAGGCGACGCCATGGTGATCGCCCTCAGCCACGCGTTCGACCAGGTGCGCACGAGGCCCCCTCTGCTCCCCCGCGACATCGCCACCTACGCCCAGAACTTCCGGGGCGCGGGCGCCCGGGTCGTGGTGGTGGCCTCGGGTTGCACGAAGGGGCGCCCCCTCCTCGCCCAGGTCGCGCGCGAGGCCGGCGTCGCGTTCTACCCGCTGCCTGATCTCCCCTGCGCCCCCGACGGACGCACGCCCTCGGTCGCCACGAGCGCCGCCTGGGCGACCTACCTCGCCCGCGAGCTCGGGGTGCGCTGATGGAGGCCCTCGTGCTCCACAGCGAGGGCGCTCCGCGGTTGGTCGTGGCCGCACTCGACCTCGGCGAAGCGCACCACGTCATCGCCTCGGGCGGCTACCCAGCCCTGCTCGAGCTCGCCGTGCTCGACGCCGCCCCCCTCGGGCTCATCGTGACCAGCTGGGCGCTCTGCCTCCGCCAGGATCCCTTCCGGGGCGTGCTCGGCTCGAGCCCCACGCTGTTCGCCGATCTCGGCCTCCCCCGCCCCGCCTTCGCACCCGACCGCCTGCTCCTCCAGGCCGTCAAGTGGCTCGGCGTCGTGCGCAGCCAGCCGGCGCGCCTCCGCGCGGGCGGCGGACCCGTCGCCCGCGCCCGCCTCGCCTTCGCCATGACGGTCGCCCAGTGGCCGGAGATGAGCCTCGCCCGCTTGCCCCCGCGCTCGCTCTTGCCCCCGCCGCCCCCCCCCAAGCCTTTGCTCCCGACCCCTCCGCCGGCCTTTGTCGAGAGCGACGTCTGCGGCGATCTGCCCGCGCCGCCCCCCGATGACACGCTCTACGGCTTCGCGATCACGGATCCCCCCACGGACCCTCCGGCTTCGGGCCCGCCCACGACACATCGCTGAAGGCCACGATCCGCACGTCCTCGGGCAGCACCCCCAGGAACGCTGCGTACTCGGCGCGCGCCTCGTGCAAGAGCACCTCTTCGGCGTGGTTCTGCCACACCCACCCCAGGCTGGGCGCTTCGACCCGGGGTGGATTCGTGCGGATACGCACGCGCAAGACCCGGATCATTTCCCTGTTTTTAGCCGTCCGGGACCCGCTTGGGCAGACTTAACTTTTCGCTTTCGTCACGCGTCTTCTTCCTGTCCGGATCCGGTCAGGGTGGCGTTTTCAACGCACCAGCGTGAACGCGGCGATGCCGGCCAAGAGCGCGCCACCGAGGCCCGCGAGCAGGGATCCGATGGGCACCTCGCTCGAGCGACGACCGCCTGCGAGGTAAGGGGCGAGGAGCTCGTTCGCGAGCGATCGTCCGAGCGTCGTCACGTGCCCCCCGTGCGACACGTTCGCGCCGTACTCGGCCACGAAGAGCGTACCCGTCTCCATGGCCTGCGTCGGCGCCACCGGCGTGGGCGGCGACCAGCCCGTCCACGTGCCTTCCACGCCTTGCACGTTCGACCACACGCAGGCCGCGCCCGTGTGATAGCGCCCGCCCTGGCCGCCGGTCAGCACGAGCAGCCGCTCGCCGCGGGCCGCCATGGCCGCGAACGACCGGTAGCCATTCTTGACCAGGGTCGTGAACTTGGGCTCGTCGGTGAAGCACGCGTCGAGGAGGAGTGCGCCGTCGACCCGCCCCGTGTTCAGCGCCGGGTCCGCGAACGCCCACCCCGCGCTGAAGGCGATGATCCCCACCGCGCCGAGCTCGGACGGCGGCACGCCGTGCGCCTCGGCCACCGCTTCGAGGCTCCCGTACTGGTTCCAGAGCGCACGAAAGGCGACCGGGCCGATCGTCCGGGAAACGCCGTCGAGATCCTGGCGCTCCGGCCCACTCGAGAGCGAGATCACCTTCGTCGGCCGCTGCCACGCCACCGTACCGAGCTGGGCCGCGTTGACCGGCCCGACGAAGATCACCATGTCGGTCATGGCTATGACTCCTCGATGCGAAGAAATATCATGTTGGGAAAAGTGGGGATGTCGTGGCCCCAATTTGCGCGGTTGATCGCGAGGCGCTCGGCCGGCGTGATGCGCTCTGCAGCCGCCTGGCGCTCCATGGGGGCCATGGCGCGAAGGGCGCCCAACGTATACTGGGCGATGAAGCTCTGGGGCACGAGCCTGGACTCGTTCAAGGTCTTCTCCTCGAGAACCTTCCATTCTTCTTTGGTCATCATATCGCTCCAGACACGAGTGCGACCACGCCGAAGATGACGAGGACGAGGTCGGTCACGGCTTACTGAATCTCGGTGCGGAGAATGCCCATGTTCATGAAGGAGGGGATGTCCTCGCCCCAATTCGCACGGTTGATCGCGAGCTTCTCCGCTTTGGACAATCTCGCCTCGTGGCGCGCCTTCTGCTCGGGCTTCATCCCGCGGATCGTCCCCAGCCTGTAGTCATCGGTGGTGCTCTTCGGCACCCGACCGGCCGCCGCTTCCACTTCCCTGATCTCTTTGTTGGTCATGACGCGCTCACTCCTCCGAGCCAGAATCCCACATCCACGCCACGAAGACACACACCCCGAAGAGCACCACGCCCAGCATCTGGTGCGTCACGGACGAAGGCGACCCGAGAGGCGCTGCTCGAGCACGGCCAACGCATGGCCCAGCGGCCAAGCCAGCAAGAGACCAGCGATCGTCAAGCCAAGCTCGACACGCGGGTGACCGCTTCGCTCGCACCACGCGCGCGCCACGATCCACAAGCTGAAGAGCAGCAGGCCGAGCGGGAGGACGAGCGCCGCGGCGCTCTCTCGGGAAAGCGGGCGGAGCCTCATCCGAGCACCCACGCGCCGACTCCGGCCAAGAGGAGCGCCACCGCCACGAAGAAGAGCACCCAGCCGAGGATCAGCAGCGAGAAGACGCCCTTGAACAGCTGCGTGAGGATGCTGGCGCCTTCGTTCGGGGAGATCATGTCAGCAGCCATCGCACGAACGATCCCGCGCCAACAGCGCAAAGAAGCGCCACGAGCGGCCCGGTCCACCCCTGCATGAGGGGCGCGCAGGGCACGTTCAGGCGCTCGGCGCGGATCACGTGCAGCACCGCGCGCGTCGAGCCGCCATCCGAGAGCGCCCAGCCGCCACCCGACCTCACGATGGTGCGCTCGCGCTGCGAGATGCCCGGCTGCCCGCCGTCCACGCTGATGATCCGCCCGTCGCCCGGGTTCTCGATGACCGTCAGCCAGTGCGAGCTCATCCCCGTGCCGATGTGCACGACGTCGCCCGGCACGAACGTGTTCGGGTCCGGGTTCGCGTCGAGCGCCCCCTGCGCCCGACCGAACTCCACGAGCAGCGTCTCGGCCTTGCCCACGAAGGGCTGGTAAGGCTCGCCGATGCCCTTCGCGCGAAAACCCGCCCGCGCGTAGTTCGCGAGGCAGAAGATGGCGCAGGACGAGAAGCCGTCCGGGTAGGGTTTGCCAGCGATCAGCTGGTAGGCCTCGGTGTCGAAGGGCAGGATGCCTTCGAGGTACTGGGCCTCCGGGTAGTTGCTCGGAGCGTAAGAGAGCGCGATCTGGACGAGGGTTTCGGGGCAGCCCATACGCTGAGTCTAGCGATTTCTCTTGTACAGGTCTCGCGCGAACGCCTGCGGGGTACGCGCGAGCACCCGCGCGAAGAACGCCGCGTGGTCGATGTCCGGCAGGCCCTCGTCCCGCGCACGCTTCGCGCACGAGAGCAGCGCGTCATTCGTGGGGGGAAATACCCGACCGACGTCCACCGCCTCCAGCAGGGCCTGGGCCCTTGCCGTCTCGCCCGACGCCACGCGCACGTGGAACCAGCAGCACACGGGCGAAAACTGCTCCCACCAGGTCGGCGCGGCATACGCGCGCGTCAGCACCTCCTCGAGCGACAGGTCCGCCCACCCCTCGGCCACCACGGATGGCGCGTAGCGCCACCTCGGGTTCGGCGCACTCACCCCAAGATCCCCAGCTCGTGGGCGCTTTCCATCCCGGACCCATCCAGCAGGACGACGTCCGCCAGGCCGACGAGCGGATGGGGGATCTTGTGGAACGTCTGCTCGACCAGGCGCATCACCGACCGCACCTTGTCGATGCCCACGATCACCACCGACCGACCGCCCACGAGCAGCGCCAGGAGCGTGGCGGGGCGGACGAGCGCGTCGGCGTTGACATCAGCGGGCATCTGCTCGACCGCCAGCAGGTGGTGGTGTGCGTCGAGGGCCATGATCAGGTACCCCTGTCGCTCGCCCGCCGCCACCGACACCTTCGTGAGCTCGCGGGCCACGACCGCACTCACGCTCGCCGAGCGGACGGTGACGGCGCGCCCGTTCGCGCGCACGAGGCCGCTCTTGACCAGCCAGATGCTCTCCTTGCCGTACGGCTCGAACGACGCGCGGGTGGGGGGCGACACGAGCTCGCCCGTGGACGCCCGCACGACCGGCACGCCCTCGGGGGGCGGGAGGTGCCAGTCCGGGTGGCGCACGATGTCCGCGCCGCCGTCCCGCGTGTGCATCACGAACATGCCGCCGTCTGCCCCAACGATGACGTGCGCGAGCACCAGCACGCCGTACCCCGCCAGGACTTCGCGCAGCTTGACCGTGGTCTTGTAGTCATGGGTCGAGGGTTCAGGATCTCCGGCCGGATGGTTGTGGCAGAGCACTACGTAGGACGCCCCCACGAGCAGCGCCATTTTGAGCACGTGATACGGGTACACCGCCGTCTCACTCTCGCTGCCGAGGGTGTGCTCGTAGATGCCGATCAACCGCTCCTCGGCGTCGAGCAAGAACACCACGAACTTCTCCACGTCATCATCACGCAGCCCCCAAGTGAGCTCGCGCGCGAGTGCGTCCGTCCACCGCCGAGGCTTCTTCTTGTCCGACCAACCCCGCGGGCGCACGGCCACGACTTCGGAGAACCCTGCGAGCAGCAAGCCGCGCGCCGGGCGCGCTTGCACGGGCAGATCGTCCACGCGAGGCCCGGGCTTCGGCACCTTCGGCCCGCGCGCGTTCGGGCGAAGCGTGCCTCCCCCCTCCCGCGCCACGAGCACCACGTCCGCGAGTGCGGGCAGCGCCTTCATCGGCAGGCCAGCGCGTCTTTGCACGACGCTTGCACCACCACGCAGTCCGCGTTGAAGCGCGCGAGGCCGGAGGCGTTGACGTCGGCGTACACCGTCTCGCACGTGGCGCCCTTCGGCGTCGGCTGGCCCTCGCGGCACCCGAGCGTGCGCAGGTGTTCGCACGCCTCGGCCACCGAGGTGTTCGGGCGGTAGGGCGGCGGTGCGGGCGTGACCGGTTCGGCCTGGCAGGCCACGAACAGCGCGACGAAAAGAGCGAGAGGAGCGTAGGTCGGGGAGCGCATGGTGCGGATGTCCTCAGCGGGCGAACGGTTTGGCGACGTCGATCACGTGGATGTCCCACGCGGCATCGAGGAAGTAGTCCCAGGAGATCCACGCGTACCCCCGGTCGCAGAACCCGCGCGACCAGCTGTTCACGACGAGGACGCCGCGCACGTCGTAGCCGACCACGCACATCGCGTGGTGGCCGATAATCGGCTTCTGGCGCGTGTAGACCTGCCCGGGCGTGAGGCGTCCGAAGTCGACGTCGAGCGGGATCCCGAAGATCACGAAGTCGAGGTTCGAGAGCAGGGCCATCACCGTGGCCTTGAGCTCGCTCTTGCTCCGCCCGTCGTCGAGACGGTGCGCGGCCTCGACGATGCGATTGTCGTACGCGGCGTGCGTCACGGCCGGCGCGTCGCAGACGTTCTCGAGCACGCGCGACGGGTCCCAGGAAAGCCCGAGCAGCGGATCGTTCTCGCGCGGAATGCCGATGCGCCGCCCGTAATCGAGCCACGACTGCAGGTGCGTCCCCCCATCGAACATCTGCGACCGGTCGATGCGGCGCGCGCCCTCGTAGCCGCAGAGACGCGACGGCGCGTCCACCGCCGCCCGCGCCTCCTCCCGCGCGAGCGCCGTGTCGAGCGCCTCGCACTGGACGAAGAGCTTCGAGCGCACGGCGATCGACCCCGCGTTCGCGACGCAAGAGGACGAGTCCCCCTGATCGAAGATGGGCGACTGTCCCGCGGTCGCGCCCACCACCTCGGCCTGCTCGACGAAGTGGCGCAGATCGATGGCCGAGAGCACGGTGCGCGTCAGGAGCTCGGGCGCACGCGCCCGGAACGAGGGCATCTGCACGGTGTCCGGCGTGGAAGGCTTGCAGCCGTAGTGGGGGGCGTACGTGTCGGCGAAGGGCATCGGGGATCCTGGATGGGGGGGCGGTGGATCGGGGCAGGCGATCAGGGCTTGCTCGAGGCGGACGCGGACGCCGCGAGGCGCGCGAGCGCGCTCGCGCGCACGGCCTCCTTGGGCACCTCGACCGTGCGCCCGTCTTCGAGGCGCACGAAGAGCGTGCAAGCCGTGTTGGCGAGATCGATCACGGCGCACGCGCTCTTCGTGGGCGGCGATGCGCACGCCCCCGCGCCAAGACCGATGCCGACCACCATCGAGACGACCAGCGGAGCGAACGCGCGCATGAGGCCATCAGCCTATCCGAAGGCCCGCACAGGTGTACAGCGCCGCCGCGCGGTCCCAGCAAAGCCGCAGGCCCGTCTCCTCGGGCGCCGCCAGGCCTGGACCTGGAAGCTCGGAGACGGGCCTGCGGCGGTGCTCGGCGAAGGACTCGAACCTTCACCCTGGTGGACCGGATTTTGAATCCGGCGCGTCTGCCGATTCCGCCAGCCGAGCCTGTGCGGACAGAGGAGGATTCGAACCTCCGGAGGGGTGTCCCCCTCGCCGCCTTAGCAAGGCGGTGCGATCGTCCGCTCTGCCATCTGTCCCGATTGTTCTGCTCAGCGTGGAGGGTCGTGGCGTCGAACCACTTACCAGAGGCACCGGATTTACAGTCCGGCCGAGGTTCCGTACCTCGAAACACCCTCCCAAGTGCCGTGGTTGTGGACGTGGGCCCACGGCGGCCCTTTGTTCCCCGTCCTCAGGGAGTTGACAGAGCAGGGCTCGAACCTGCGACGCTCGGCGTTTCAGACCGACGCTCTTCCGACTGAGCTACCTGTCAGCGCTCCCTTCCTGGCTAGCAGGGGGCGCGGCGGGCGTCTACTCCCCGAACAGCGACAGCTGCGGCGCCGGGCGCCGTCGCCCGCGGTCGAGCGCGTACACGAACCGGTGCTTGCGGAAGGGACCGCGCGCTTCGTACCCGAGGGCGATCATCTCCTCCCGCGTCCGGGTGTGGCCCGCCCGCTTCGTGCTGACCATGCGATCGGTCGCTGGGTCGACCCAGCGGACGCGCGCGCGCGTGGCGCCCTGGTACGTCCAGTTACTAGCCCGGTAAATCGTGCCGGTGTGGCCCTCGCCCTCGTCGGCGTACGTCACCACCAGCGTCCAGCGCGGATCGCGCCCCAGCAGGCGTAGGGCAGCGCCGAGGAGCAGCGTGGCCGCGTTGGTGCCCTCCCCTGGCGCCACGCACAAGCGCGAGAGCGACAGCACGCGCTTGGGCGTGGCGGAAAGCCCGCGCGCCGAGTTCCCGAGCGTCGGCAGGAAGGTGCACGCGCCCACCAGCGCTCCGTCGCTTGTCCGAAAGAGACCGCACGAGAGCACGCTGGTGTTCGCCATGCCGCGCGCGTAGTGGTTGCGCGCCACGAAGCGCGCGGCCTCGGCGTGCGGCACGAGATCCACCCGGTACTGCGACCGGCGCGCAGGATGGCCCGGTTGGGTCACGAAGAGGCGTCGGTGGGGGCGTCCGGTCCGAAGCCGGCCGCATGCAGGATCGCTTCGCCTTTGCCCACGAAGAGGAGCGGCCAGAAGGCCACCACCGGCACGAGCGCGAGGGCGACCCACGCGACCGCGATCGCGGCGACCATCGCTTCGAGCGGAAGGGGAAGCGGGTCGATGGCCCGCGCTTCACGCAGGTGCTCGACCAGCCCCTCGGCCACGAACCACACGATGCCCGCCCAGACGACGCACGCCGCGATCCCGTACAGCGCGAGCGCCACCAGGGCGGCGATCCTCACGGGCGACCGTGCAGGCTGCCGCCCGTCGTGCCCACGACGTCCGTGATCGTGGGGACCGTGGGGACCTCGGGCGCGCGCTCGGGCGCAGGCACCGGAAGCATCGCGAGAATGCGGCGCGCCCATCCCCACCGCACCCGACTCTCGCCTTGATCGTCCTGGCACGTGCCGGTCGTGTAGGCCGAGAGGCGGTCGCGCTCGTCCTTCAGCGTGCGGCACTGCCCGAGGCTCTGCGCGAGCATCGCGATGCCCGCCCGGAAGCACTTCTTGCGGTCGGCGACGAGCGCTGCGCCCGTCCACGCCGCCACGACCGGATCGGTGCTCGGCACCGTCCCCGCACCCTTGCCGGTCTGGATCTGCATCAGGCAGTGACTCCGTCCGTGGTCACCGCGCCCGAGCTTTCCCTCCCCGAAGTCGACGTCCTTACGGAAGCCCGACTCCAGGTATGCGACCGCGAGCACCAACGCGGCCGTGCGGGCCTTGCCCTTCTTTCCGCGGAAGAGCAGCGCCTGATCGGGCGCGGAAAGCACCTCGTCGAGATCGCGGGCGATGGACCCGTACCGCGCGCGCCCCTCCTCGCTGGTCTCACGTTGCTCGACCGGGACGGGGCGATCGGTCCCCCGCTGGAACGCCTCGCGTTTCTCCGGCGACGCGAGCAGGAGGAGGAGGCTGAAGATCCACAGCGCGAAGGGAGACAGAGCGGAGGGCGGCATGGCCGCGGACCTTGCCCCAGCCTTCGACGCCCGGTCAACTCTTTGTCGGCGCGGGGATCGCGCGGATGGCCGTCTTCCCCCGCCGCGTCAGGTGGTACACGAACGATCGCCGCTCGCCGTGACGCTCGATCTGCTCCTTCGCGAGGAGCGTCTGCAGCGCGCCGTCGACGCGGACCTTCTGCGCGGGCGTGCGCTGCGCGCCGAACGCGCGATGCTCGAGGTCGAGGCGCCCGAGGGGGCCCTTGGTGCGCAGCACCACGAGCAAGAACAGCGGGAGCTCGCCGTGCTCGAACCGCTGCGGGGGGCGCAGCGACGTCCAGAAGGGCAGGGGCGCCGAACGGTTCGAACGCGCCTGCGCGCGCGGCGAAGGGGGCGGCACGTGCGGTCCCTCGGGTCCGTCCGCCAGGGGGTCCTCGTCGCGGGGCACGCGCTTCACCAGACCGCGCGTGGCGCGCTCGACGTCCGCCTTGGTGCGCCGAGGGCGCCGCTTCGGGTTCTCGTGGGGGGTGTCTTGGAGGATCACGGTGTCAGGTTACCCTGATTACGCGTGGTGGAACGCAAAAGAAAGCAGATATTGCCCCGCCATCTGGGGCCGCGAGCAGATCTTCTCGAACGTCATCCCGTTCCGGCGGCTGTACGCGAGGATCCGCTGCGTGCCCTGCGAGGCGCCGGGCAGCACCACGAAGCGCACGAACGCAGCGTTCGGTGCCTGCGTGAGCACCTGCGTGCGCTGCGGCGGCGGCAACAGGTCGGTGAAATCTCTCCAGCCCAGGCGCGGGTGCTGCGCTTCGCTCGGGAAGGCGTGCGGGTTCGAGGCGTTCACAACCCGAGGTGCCCCGTCCACGTGCCGATGTTCTCGAGCGCGGCGGCGAGGTCGTCCTCGTCGGTCACGCCCTCGTCGCGCACGACCTCGGTCCACTCCTTGGGCGAGTAGCGGGAGGGATCCCCGCCGTTCTTGACCATGGTCGCGAGGAACGCGTTGATCCCCACCATCGGGCCGGGCTTGCCTTCGCCCGAGCGCAGGTTGGGGGTGAACTGGTCGCCCTTCCACTGACGGAAGGTGGCGAGGAGGGAGTCAGGGCGGGCAGGCATGATCGTTCGGGTCTTTCGGATACGGCGAGGGGGGGACGCGGGCGACGCGGGCGGCTTCGAGGCGACCGTTCGCCTCGGCGCGCTCGTCCTCGTCGAGGCTGTTCCACATGTCGAAGAGGGCCGCCTCGCGCAGGGCAAGATCGGCCAGGGGCGGGGGCGGCAAGGCGCGCGCGAACGCATCCATGGCCGCCAGAGCGGCCAGGTAGATGTCGACGCCGGGCATCTGCGGCCACGCGCGAGCGGCGATCATGATCAGTGCTTGTGGTAGACGACGCCGACCTGCCCGTACTCGCCACGCTGCCCCCCCCAGCAGACGCGGCAGCCTTTTTCCTTGTTCGGGCCGCGCGCGAGGATGCACGTCCCGCCGGCCGGGCGGTCCTGCGTGCCGAAGACCGCGCCGCCGCCCTCGGTCCAGTACGCGTAGGCCGGGCATTCCCAGAACGCCTCGCCGGGCGCCGTCACGAACTCGCGGAAGGGCGTCCCCGGCACGGGCCGCATGTCCTCGGGCGCCCCCGAGCCCGAGCCGGCCGCGAGGCCGCCGCCGCGTCCCGGCTGCCAGACAGGCAGGCGCACCCGGCGCATTGTCTCGCCCGTGGGCGGGGGATCGCCGAAGTGCAGCGCCGAGGGGCGCATGGCCAGGTTCTCGGGGATGCGCCCGTGGTCGACCGTGTGACTCGCGTGCGCCCACGTGCGGTTGGGGGCCCAGAAGCGCGTGCCGGGGAGCTCGCGCATGGCCTGCTCCCACGCCTGCCAGTAGCCGATCGAGTAGAAGTCCCCCGCGTCATGAATGCGGAAGTAGCCCGGCTCCGGGATCGCCCACGCGTACGCCTTCTCGGTCTGCTCGCGCGCCTTCTCGCTCGGCTTCGCCTTCACACCCGCCCGACCCGCCTCGGCTTGCGCGAGGGAGAGCTGTCGTTCGTAGAACGCCCGCACCGCGGCGTACGAGCTCGCCTCGAAATCGAAGCCAGCCACGCGCGAGCGCGTCGCCGTGCTGTGGATGTCCGCGCACTGGATCGCGATCTTGAACAGCCACGCGAGGGCGCCCACGCCCTCGTCGCCGCCGCACGTGATCTCCTGCGCCTCGCCCGCGTGGAAGGCCGCCACCACGGCGTCGGCGGGCTTCGCCCCGCGCTCGCGCGCCCGGTGATAGACGTCCCCGTCCACGAAGTACACGCCCGCGGCCGCGTGGCTGCCCGCGCCCTTCAGGAGCGTCTGCGCGAGCACCTGCCGGACCAGCATCATCACGATCTGGTTGCCGTTCGCGTAGTTGCCCTTGAGCGCGTAGCAGCCGTTGCAAATGAAGGTGCCGTAGTCGATCGGGTGCTTGCTCGCGTCGAGGCGGTAGGCGCTCTTGCTCGGCAAGGATGCCGCTGGCTCGTGCAGCACGTTACCGCCCTGGCGCTGCGCGTCGCGCGTCTCGCTGTACATGAAGCCGAGCGCGGCGCTCGGGCAGGTGCCGCCGAGGTTGGGGGGCCCGGCGGGCATGTTCCACGAGTAGCAGCCCATCTTCGCGGTCTCGGTCAGCACCGACACCCGCCCGAACCAAAGCGCGCTTCCCAGCGCGGAACGCTCTGCCTCGGTCAAGGGCTTCCGCGGCAGGCCGTCGTCGCCCAGATCGTCACCGCCCGTGATGAAGTGCTCGTCGAGCTTCGAGAGCGGCGGCACGATGTGCACCGCAAACGGCTGGCAGACCTTCGTCTTGAAGTCGAAGCCGATGACGAGGCGCCGCTTGCGAAGCAGCGACAGCGCCCGCTCGCGCGGCGTCGTCCCCGAAGGGCCCGGCACGACCGCGGTCGAGGGAATGGACAACTGCGCCTGGTCCTGGATCGCCCACCCGGCTGCACGCAACGCCTCGTCGGGTTCTTGGCCGGGCGGCACCACGATGCCGTGCTCGCGCAGCCACTTCTGCGTGATCTGCGACCGCTTGATCGTCCGGCTGCGGAACGTGTCGACGAGGAGCGGCAGCGAGCGATGGGTCATGGGGCGCGAGGAGGGCGTTAGCGCAGACCGGCGGGGCGCGGGCGAATCCCTTGCCCCACCGTCTGCAGCAGGCAGGGGCCAGCATAGCCGATCGTGACGCCCATCACGCACTCGCAGATGGCGTCGGCCATACGTTCGATCTGGTCGTCGGTGCGCGCGTTCCAGTCGTCCAGCCAGCGCTTGGGCAGTGGCGCCTCGCCGGTCGGCACACCGCGCTTGGATACATCCAGCATGCGGGCGCGACCGTCGCGGTCCTGCGCCCACTGCCCCGGGTACAGGTAGTCGACCGCGTGCCCGAGCTCGTGCCCGAGGATCCCCGTGAGCACCGCCCACGGGAGCGCCGCCAGATCGGGCGAGAGCAGGAGCAAACGCCCGTCCGTGCGGCAGGCCGCGTACGTGCGTCCCTGGAAGAGCGCTTGATCCTCGGACATGTGGATCTCGAGCCCCTCGCGCAGGCGCGGCAGACCGAAGCGCCCGTAGGCATCCGCCACCCGCTCGAGCGCGGGCGCGATGACCTCGAGCGCGGCCTCTGCCCCGAGCGTCGTGGTGCGGCGGTAGCGCAGGTAGGTCTCGGGCGCTTTCTCCCGCGCGGTCATCCGCCACTCCCCTCGCGGTCGCCGCGCACCGGTACGATGGGCGCGCCCTTCGCGTGCGGGCGGGCGTGGCCTTCGCCGCGCCCCATCACGGTCAGCACCTTCGCGTCCAAGTCGAACGACAGCAGGTAGTCACCCGGACGGAAGTTCACGACGTCGAGGTCGGGGTCGACGATCGCGAACACCACGTTCGCGTGCTTGCGCGAGGGCGAGAACGGAATGGAGAAGCGAAAGCGCGGCCCCTCGGGCGCTGAAGGCGCGGAGGCCACGGGATCGCCAGACGGCGCGGGGCGCTGCGGGCGCGGGGGCATCAGACGAGGTGCTGGATCCCCCGAGGCGCGAAACGCATCACGTGGGGGGCGACGTTGCGCACGTTGGGATCGTTGCGGAAGCGCAGCGCGTGCTGGTAGAACGTGTGGCGCGCTTCGTTGTAGCTGATCATGATGGGCGCTTCCTTGTGCCCGCAGCGGCACGGCAGCACCGGGCCGAAGGCCGTCGGGCTCTGCGCGTTCGCCTGGTAGAAGTCCGTCACGCCCAGCTGCATCGGGTTCACGAGGTGCGCGATCGCGTAGATCTCCACCCACGAGATGATGGCCGCCCGCGGCGCCATACAATCGGGGCAGTGAAACTGCACCCGCATGCCCGCCCCCGATTTGTCGATCTTGGTCTCGGGGTTCGCCAGCACGGCCATGGCTTCGTAGTCGCCATGCGTCTGGGGCATCATGTCTTCGAACACGTCTTCGTTGTCGCTCATTCGGGGGTGCCTTTGTCTTTCTCTTGCTCGTCCGCGATCGCGACGAGGTCGTCCTTCGTTTCGGCCTCTTCGAGGAGGCGCTTCTTCGCGAGCTCCAAGAGCTTCGCCTTGGTCTTTTCCTTGATCCGATCCCGCTTGTCGAGGTCCGCCGTCCACGCCTCCCAGGCGGCGATGCGGAGATCGGTCAGCGATCCCCTTTCCGGGCGGAGCACGAAGCGGGCGATGGAGGGCCCGAAGAAGAACAGGAAGGCGACGAGGGCGCCGAGAAGCTCCCAGGTTTCTTTTCTCACGGGAAGAGCTTTCCGAGCGCGTGGAGCGCCTGTTCGAAGGCGTCCGGGTTCGCCTTCAGGTAAGAGAAAATCGCCGCGCCGAGCGCGGAGACGGCGCCCGCGCGCACGGTCTTGCCCGCGCGTTCGACCTCGAGCTTCTCGATGGCGGCGATCTGCGTGTCCTTGATCTCGCTCACCTCTTCGACCACCGCCGCGTTCGCCTTTTCGAGGGTCCCGTCTTGCTTGTGCAGCGCCGCGAGCTCCGCGAGGAGCTTGCCCTCGCGCTCGTCGTCCGTCTCGAAGCGGCGCCGCACGAGCCCGGTCAGCGCCTGCACCTCGGCGCTCATGCTCGACACCTCGCGCGTGAGCACGTCCACCTTGCCGTGCACCAGCCCGAGCTCGGCGCCCTGCGCGATGACGCCCTGCGCGATCACGCTCTGCTGCTCGAAATGGCGCTGACGGGCTTGGATGACGCCCTCTTCGTGGTCGGCCTGGCGCTTCCGGATGCGCTGTACGTCCTCCTCGAGCGCCGTGACTCTTGCCTGCATGGAATCCAGGATACCCTCGAAGGCAAGCGGCGCGCGAAAGCGAAAGCACGAAAACGACCCCCAGCCGATTCGCTGATGTTGCGGACGGTGGCGCTTGTGTGGGAGCGTGCCTCTCGCATGCCCGATCCCGAACGTCCGCCGCCCAAGCTGGTGCTCCTCCTGATGGTCCGCGACGAGGAGGACGGCGTGGAGCGCCCGATCCGCTCCGCTGCGCCGTACGTGGACGCGCTCTACCTCGTCGACACCGGGTCCAAGGACCAGACCGCCCAGCGCGCGCAGGCCCTCTGCGAGGAGCTCGGGATCGCCTTCTGGTTTCTGCAGATGGCCTGGCCGGACTCGTTCGGTCAAGCGCGCTCGATGTGCCTCGGCTGGGCGGCGCGCAAGCATCCGGGGCGCACCGTGCTCTTCCTCGACGCCGACGACGAGGTCTCGGGCACCCTCACCCTCTCGGACGCGCCGCTGCACAACGTCGAGATGCGCATGGGCGCGATCGTCTGGACCCAGCCGCGCGTGATTCACCTGATGGACCCGCCACGCTACGAGGGCAGCGTCCACGAGCACCTCGTGGCCGGCGGGCGCGCCGTTGGCACGTCGGGGCTCGCGGTCCGCCACCACAGCGGCAAGCCCTCGCGTCCGCGCTGGGTGCGCGACAAAGATCTGCTCGCGCGCGAGATCGGCGAGCTCGATGCGCGGGCGACCCAGGTGCCTTCCGCCAGCGCGCTCCGCGCGCGCTTCTACCTCGCGCAGACCCACGAGTGCCTCGACGAGCTTCAGGAAGCCGCCCACCAGTACCGCGCGTTCGTGACCCTCGCCCAGACCGGTCCCTACGTTGTGGTCGCCCTCCTCCGCCTCGCCCTCCTGCTCGAGCGCGCCCCCGAGGTCGATCTCCGCTTGAGCGATCGCGAGGCGCACGTCCTCGCGCTGCGCCTCCGCGCCCACGCGCTCGACCCATCGCGGCCCGAGCCGCTGGTGGACGCGGCCTGGGCGGCGCTCCGGGCGCGGAAGTGGGCGGAGGCGTACCTGTTCGCGCGCGCGGGCGAGGCCTGCGTGCCCAAGGAGGACGCACTCTTTCTCCGCAAGGCGGCGCGGCGCAACGAAACCACGGCCATTCTCTCGCAGGTCTGCTTTCACCTCGACGGGCGCCTCGACGAGGGGCTCGAGGTCTCGCGCGTGGCCGCCCAGAACCCGCACGCCTGGGGCTCCCCCTGGCCCCAAGCGAACGTCACCCTCTACCGCACGCACCTCAACCAGCAGCGCGCGGCGCGAGGCGAAACGCCTCTCCCCCCGTTCCCCGAAGAGAGCGGCGCGGAGGGAGAGGCGGGCGCGATCACACCAGCAGGCTGACCGCGTCCACGATGCTCGTGGCCGTGTCCGCCGGTCGCAGCACCTTGCGTCGACTCAGCGACAGTGCTGTCCGCACCGGTCGGGCCCGTCGGACCCGTCCCCCCGCTTCTCTTACTCGAAGAAGCCGTCTACGCAGACGGATCCGTAGGCGAACTGGCCGACCGTGTTCGAGCCGATCGGCTGCCGGACGATCACGTGGAAGAAGCGGCCGGGCTGCACCTTCTCCTTGCCCTGCCAGATCACCTGGTTGCCGCCGCTCTTGCCCACGGGCGCTCCCACGTCCCAACTGTGCGATCCGATCGCCTTCCGCATCGGCGCGGTGGGAGCGCCGGTCACGAGGGAGGCGGCGCTGCTGTTGAAGGCGATGCCCCACTGCAGCACCGTCGCGGTTGTCGCCACAGCGACACCGTCGTTGAAGGCGTCGATCGCCACGCGCGTGACCGTGAGGCCGTACGGCGTCGGCACCTGGAAGCCAAAGAGCGCGTTGTCGTTCGCGCTCGCGGACGGCACCTGGAAGCGATAGAGGCCGCCGAGCGTGCTGTAGCTGGGCGTGGTGTTCGAAAGCGTCGCGTTTGCGGGGGCGGCGTTGTTCGCGAACTGCGCGAGCTGCGTGTAGGCCGTCGGGCTCGTGAGCGACCCGTTCGCCATCCAGAGCGGCGTCTGCGTGTAGTCGGGACCGACCTGGTCGGTGTACCAGACGCTCGTCTGGATCCGCGTCAGCTGCACGGCCGAGGCGGTGGCCCCGACGTTGTACGTGCGCTCGCTCACCGCGATGCGCGTCGCCGTGAAGGATCCGATGGGCCCGCCGAAGGGCACGGTCTGCTCGTTCACGACCACGCCCGCCTGCGTCAGGATCCGGAACGTCGCGCGCGAGTCCTCGAGCAGCACCTCGAAGGTCGCGTAGTCGGTCAAACCGACGGACGCGCGGAAGGTCGCGTCGCTCACCGGCGTCCCGAGCGTCTCCGATCCGCCGGTCGAGATGACCGGCACCCACTGCCCCGCGCCGTCCTTGCGCCAGCACGCGCCGTCGCCGATGGGCACCGCCGTCGCCGACGCAGGCAGGAAGAACCCGAGCTCGATGAGGTTGTTCGGAACGTGCGCACTCATCTTTGCGCGGGAGCGGTAGACAAGCGCGCCGCGCGCGATCGTTGGAAAGCGCGCGGAGCTCGTCTGCAGCGCGCCCGTCGTGGTGAGGAGCGTGCTGTTCGCGTTGAACAGCGTGCCCGCGCCCGCGGTCTGCGTGATCGTCATCGTCGTGGTCGTCTGGACCCACTTGTTGATATTGATTGTCGCGCCGTCCGACGAGTCCGCGAAGAGGAGCGTGTCCGCGCCGCCGCGCACGTTGCCGATGCTCGAGGACCGGAGCATGCGCGCGGCGGGCCCATCGTGTCCGCCCACGAGCGCAGCCTGTGTCGTCCCCGGGACCACGGCGGCACCGTCGGCGTAGACGAGGGGGGTGCCATTGCTCCCGTAGAGCAGGACGCGCGCGGCGAAGCTCGTCGGGTCGATGGTGAGAAGCGTACTGTCAATACCACTGACGATCGGAAGTCCCATGGCTTTTATCCGTTGCTCCAGGACCAGGCCACCGACCACAGTCCGTAGGTTTTGGTTTTGTCGAGCATGTACGCCGTGATGGTGAAGCCCACACCCGCGACGACGTCACTCGCTACCACGGAGAGGCCGCTCACGAGGTGCTCGTCGACCGTGTGGTCCGCTGTCGCCTCGGGGTGGATCCACACCTCGGGCCGCGTCGTGCCGAGGAGCCACGTCTGGCCCGTGATCACCGTCTGCGCGACGCCGTCGCCGGGGACGGCCCCGAAGTCGACCGTCGTCGCGCCGCTGCCGCTCGCGGCCGGCATCTGCGCGAGGATGTATGCCCCCGTGATCGGCGTCACGCCGCAGCGCGTGCCGCCGCCGCCCGACACGAAGTAGATCCCTGTCGGATCGGGGATCGGCGCGAGCCAAATCCGCGTCGTGCCCGGACAATCGACGTCGTTCCAGCCCATGAGGTAGGTCGTGCCCGCCATCAGCCGTCTCGCACCACGTCTGCGCGGAAGAACGTCACGACTTCCCCGACCACATCGAGGCGCACCTGCAGCAGGTACGTGCTCTCGAACTGCCCGGCCGTGCTCGCCTGCTGGTAGGACGGCACGGTCGGAGTGTCACCCAGCGCCAAAATCGACACCCCGTTCAAATCCGTGATCCGCGCCTCGTAGCCGCCCGTCGAGCCCGGGTCCATCACCGCCCGCACGATCAGCGTGGTGCCGAGGCTCGGCGTAGGAAGGGGCGCGCCCCCCTCTTCCGGCGCGAGGGTTGGTTGCGCCACGACCTGCCAGGTTGTGCCGATTCCGGTGACGCGCGTCGGCGTCGTGATTCCTACTCCTACCAGCGGCAAGATGGGGGCAGGATCGCCGGTGGGACCGGTGGGGCCGGTTGGTCCCGTGGGACCCGTGGGACCCGTGGGGCCCGTGGGACCCGTGGCGCCCGCACCGGTCGGCCCGGTCGGCCCGGTTGGTCCCGTGGGACCGGTCGGACCCGTCTCGCCCCCGCCGCCGGTGCCAGGCGCCGGCTCGTGTTGCTCGAAGGGAACGCCGCAGTCGCTCATTCACAGACCCAGGAGAAAGGAGGACACCCGGGCAATCTGCGCCAGGTTGTGGCCCTCATTGTACACGCCGATGGCGAAGGCCGTGCCGACATACGCGTCCGGGTTCAGACACCCGAGCGAGATCGCCCCGAAGCCGGCCGGCGTGACGGACGCCGTCCCGGTCGAGAGCCCCAAGAACCCGCGCAGCGTCGACCCGTTCAGCGTCATCCCGCGCACCTGCTCGCCCCCGGGATCGGCCACGAGCGGCGCGAAGGACGCGTTCACCGAGAAGAACGTCTGCAACGCGTAGATGTTCGCGAAGGGCGACGCGAGCACCTGGGGACTTTCCGCGAACAGGATGCCCGAGCCGCCCGTCTGCGCCGTACACCGCACGTAGATTGCGAAGTCCGAGGCGGCCGAGGCGACGGAGGTCAGCACGTCCGAGAGGCCCCCGTCGCCGTAGCGCAAACCTGTCGGCGTCAAGATAGGGCGCGTGCCGCCCGATCCGAGGAGGTGGTTGTCGAGCCCCGATCCCACGTCCGTAGCCGCCCCCACGGGATCGCCGTCGAGCGCGGGCGTGGTCATGGCCGCGTCCTGGAAGAAGCTCGAGAGGCTCCGCGCCATCCCGAGCACCAGGTTCGACCGGTACGGCCATCGTTTGGATGACGGCACGTTCCAGGCAGGCGAGAGCCCGAGCGTCACGGCGCGCCCGGCGAGCCCCAGAACACCTCGACCTGCCCCGTCAGGGTGCGCGCGTCCGCGCCGTCCCCGGAGAAGATGGCGAACAAGGTGGTGCCCGCGAGCACGAACAGGAACAGGGACTCGACCCCGTCGGCGAGATCTGGATCCGACTGGAGCTCGCAGTTGCCCGCGAGCTTGCTCGTCGTCGCCGAGCCATCGCTCGTGAACGTCCCCTGGAAGAGCGCGTATCCCGACACGCTCGCGTCGTCGTTGCGGACGTTGCCGCGCACCGTGACGGTGATCACGCTGTATGGTGGCACCACGACCGCGGCGAAGGTCACCCCCGATCCGGCGTCGGGGCTGCGCACCTCCACGTTGCGCAGCGTGCTCATCTCCTGCTCGAGCCCCGGCGCGGGGGGCACCATAACAACGACGAGGCCGCCTCCGTCGAGGGGCGAGACCGCGTACGGCACCCGCAGGCGCGTGCTGCCCGACACGTCGTCGCTCGAGACCTGCCCGCCGATGCTCAGGCTCCGCCCGGGACCCGAGGTCTCTGGCGCCGTGACGGTCAGGTTCTCGGACCCGTCCGTGGTCGCGCCCCACGGGACCGGCCACAGCAGATCCGCGCCCGTCGGTCCGGTCGGTCCGGTCGGTCCGGTCGGTCCCGTGGGCCCGGTGGGTCCGGTCGGTCCGGTGGGTCCGGTCGGTCCGGTCGGTCCGGTCGGTCCCGTCGGTCCGGTCGGTCCGGTGGGACCGGTGGGACCGGTCGGTCCGGTCGGTCCGGTCGGTCCGGTGGGACCGGTCGCGCCTGGTGTGCCCGTGGGTCCCGTGGGGCCCGTGGGCCCGGTCGGACCTGTGGGACCCGTCGGACCGGTTTCGCCCCCGCCGCCAGTGCCAGGCGCCGGCTCGTGCTGCTCGAAGGGGACGCCGCAGTCGCTCATCGGGGATCGGTCAGGAGGGAGAGGGCAGAGGGAGGAAGCGGAGGGGTGGCGGGTGGCGTCAGCCCGTGATCCCGTCCTCGGTCACGTCGAGCTCCTCGCCACGGATCACGAACTGTACGCCCTTTTTGGCGGAGATGACGACGAGAATGGGCTCGCCGCTCGTGTCCGCGCGCCCCGTGCGCAGGTAGCCGACATACAACAGGCACCCGGCCGGCTCGAGCTCGACGCAGCCCTCGTCGCCGTCGCCCAGCACGCCCTCGCCCTCGTGGTCCGTCCGCACGAACAGGCGCGACTGCACGAACTCGAGCGGCGCCATCTCAGCCACCATCTCGGGCATGATCACGCCCTCGTCCGCGGGCGACCAGACCGGGCCGTGCGTGGTCGTGCCGATGCTTCCCCGCACGGCGTAGAGATCCTGCGGCGCCTCGACCACGTGTTTGAAGGCCTCGAACAAGCGCTTCTGCCGCCCGCCCCACTTGTCGCTGTTGTACGCCACGGCCTCGCAGGTGCCGACGTGCTGCAGGCGCACGCCCGACCACGAGGCCCCCGTGTCATAGACCTCGGGCGGGAGCTTCTCGCCCATGAAGGTCTGCCGGACGCGGTGCGTTTCGTCCTCGAACGCGTTCTTGGGCGTGTACGGGCGCGGCACCGATGCGCGGAGCGCCTGCACGTCGATCGTGCTCTTCTTGCCCATCGCTCAGCGCCGCGCTTTCTGGCGGCGCGCGCCTTTCCCCGACCCCGACGCGCGCACGCTCTTGAACGCGACCGCGCACGCGATGCCGCTCGCGACGAGCAGCGCGAAGACGCTCGCGCGCGAGGCGGTCGCGATCTCCGCGTCGGTCGTGTCGGCGAAGCCGAGCCCGTCGCCCGCGCCGTACGCGCCGAGCCCCGTCGCGAGGGGACCATCCGGCACGACGCCCGGCATGGGCGTCACCGAGCCCCGTGCCTCCGCGCCCTTCTTGCCCGTCGGGCGCGCGCCGGGCGGCAGCGGACGCCCGAGCGTCAGCGAGCTCACGCCCACGTCGTTCGGGTGGGGCAGGTTCGGGAGGGGGAGATCGTCGTTCTGGGGGGTGCGCGATCCCGGCGGACCTTCCCAGTAGTCGTACCCGCCGTCCGGACGCGGCACCGAGTAGAGGGCCGGCCCCGTCTGCGCGGGCGCGGGAAGCTGCGTGGGCGTCGCCGAGAGCGCGTACTTCACGACCGGAGCCCTTTCACGAGCCCGGGGATCTTGTCGAGCGAGACGTACGCGAGCACGCACACGCCCGCTACGAGCAGGCCGTACTGCGCGATCTCGGTCGTCTCGCTCTTGCGCGCCGCACAGCCGCCCTTGTACTTCGTGTCGCCCGTTTCGAGCCACTTCGAGCACTCGGCCGCCTTCAGATCGTTGTCGAGCTTGACCTTCTTCAGGTCCGTGACCGCCAGCACCACGCCCGCGATGCCCGCGAGGATGCCGATGACGATGAGGCCGCCCACCACCCACGGATTACCGAAGCCTTGCAGCGGCGCCCGCTGGTAGGCCGTCGCGAGCACGCCGGTCTCCTCGAGCACGAGGATCGCGTCGAGCATGGCGAGGCGCGAGGTCGCGTCGTCGCGCACGTACGTCGCCGTGACCGTGCCCTCGGCCACGAGCTCTTGCCACGTGCCGCCCGTGTACCAGGACAGCAGCGTCGTCGCCTCTGCGTACAGCGCCTCGATGTACGCGCGCAGCAGCTGCGGCGGCATCTTCACCGCCTCCGCCTCGGACACCGTCGTGTCCATCGGCAAAAGGCGCTGCTCGATGCGCGCCCACAGGCCGCTGTTGGTGGCGCGCCACTGGTCGATGGCTGCCACGGCCTCGACCACGTCCCCGGGCGCGATCGGGCCGAGCGACGTGTAGCGCAGGAGCACCGCGCGCACCTCGTCCGCCTTCTGCACGAGTTGTCCCGCGTAGGTCGCGTCGCCGCCGAGCGAGGCCGCCCGCGACGTCGTGGCGCGCGTCTGCACCACGGTCGGCACGTAGCCGGCCTGCATGGCTTTGAGGGCGCGCGACACCCGGTACGATCCGAGCGCGCCCGCGATGGTCAGGGGCGCGGGCATCAGGCCGCCCGCTTGCGGGCTTTCCCGCTCCGGCTGCCGCCGCTGCTGCCGCCGTACTTCTTCTTCGCGTAGATCGCACCGCCCACGATCACCGCCAGGCCTCCCGCGGCGAGGGCGATCATCCAGGGCTCGATCGTGCCGCCCCCGAGGGTGTTGACATTCGGGTTCGGGCCCGGGGTGGGCGTGGGCACCGGCGTCTTCGCGCCGCCCCCGCCACCCGGCGTCGGCGTCACCAAGCTCACGCACGCCGCGCCGACGGCCTTCGTCCCGTACGGGCAGATCACGCCCGTCTGCGGCGTCGCCCCCGTGATGAGGTCCGGCTTGTACGGAACGCACTTCTTCTCGTACACGTCGTAGATCTGGTTCGCGGGGCAGGTGTAATTGCCCTTCGGATCCAGGATGCAGAACGCGGTCGGGTTGAGGGGATCGTCGATGTACGGCTTGAGGCAGCCGCCGAGCTTCGGCATCGCGCCCGGCGAGTGCTTCGCGGGCGTCCCCGGCGTCCCCGTGATCACCGTCGCGTCCGTGGTGCCGCCGCCCGCAGGCGTGCCCGTCGCGCCCGCGACGTCTTCGGTGCTGTCGAAGAGATCGTCGAAGAAGCCGCCGTAGCCGACGCTCCCGCCCTGCACCCCGAACACGCTCTGCCCGCCGAAAATGCCGCTCATGGTCTCAGCCGCCCTTCTTCTTCCGCTTCGCTTCTCCTGCGAGGTACAACCCGCCCGCGACGCCGAGGGCGCCCACGACGATCACGCCGAGTGCGAGGGTCGAGGGCGTGGGGCACGCGCTGCACACGGTCTTCGACCGCTCCTCGCAAATCTGCGTGATCTCTTGGGCGATCTCCTCTTTGACCGCGGCCTCGTCCGTGGGGAAGTATTTCTCGAGCAACCCCACCACGCCCGCCACGGGCAACGCGAGCACGCTGCCGTACCCGGTCGCGTACCGCGGAGGCCCCCCCATGCGCCACGGGTTGACGTAGGTGACGATCACGGCGCTAACCGGCGCTTCCCGCTCTTGCCGCCGAGCTTGCCCGTCTTCTTCGCCCACACGAGGCCCCCGACGAGGGCGACCGACACGACGCCGATGCCCACCATGGCGCCGGTCGAGAGGCCACCCGAGCTCGCGACCGGAGGCGCGACCACGGGAGGCGCCGCGCCGCCGCCACCGCCCGAAGGCGGCTTGTACGTGGCCGGCGTCGTCGCACCGCCGCCCCCGCCCGAAGGCGGCTTGGGCGTGAGGCCGTCTTTGAAGCCGTCCGCGGTCGGATCGGTCAAGGCCGCGATCTCCGCGTCCTCGTCCGTCGGGAACAGGCTCTCGAGCGCGGCCACGCCGGCCGCGATGCCCGGGATCACGGCGCCGAGGCCGCTGCCGTACCGGGTCTCCTCCTCGGCGGGCAAACCGCCGGGATCGTAGGCGCCGTACGCCGTGCCGGGGACCGCCGGGATCCCCGCTTTGATACGATAGTAGTCCATGGGGATCCTTACCTTTTCTGAAATACCAGAACTGCGCCGAGGGTGAGGGCCAAAGCGCCGAGGAGCAGGAGCTTCGGGTCCGTTTTCTGCGTGGCGGGCGGGTCCGGCAGCGCCCCCCCGATGGGGAGTGAGCCAGTCGCGTCGACCGTGTACGCGTCTGGATAGGCGCATCCGCCCGCAGGCGTCTCCGCGCCGACCGGGCACATGCACGCGCCATCGATCTTGTAGCTGTCCGGGCAAATCCCGGGCATCTCTTTGCCCGGGGAGATCGCGATCGCGTCGCAGGCCTCCTTCGGGAGGAGGCCTTGCTTGCACCCCTCGTAGACGAGGTAGCCGCCCGCGAGGGCCGGGAGGATGGCGAAGCCGAGGCCCCCGTACGCCTGGTTGACGCGGTAGGCGTAGCCGCGGCCCGTGGACCCGAGCCCCGACAGGCCCGGGTCGAAGCCGCGGAAGTCCCCGTCGCGCGTGTCGCCCGAGGGGCGCACCGCGGTGCGCTGCCCAAAGAGCTGCGGCGCCTCGACCTCGTCGAGCGCTTTCAGGGGGTACACGTAGGTGTAGGGCGGGATCATCATCGGCGACTCTTCTTCTGTGCGCGTCCCCAGGCTTTCCCGAGGAAGTAGAGGCCAGCCACCGCGCCTGCCACAGGCACGATGAGCGGCGGAAAGAAGCCCACACCCACGAGCACACCGGCCGGAAAGGCGACGATGGGCATGGCCACGTCGCGTGCCTTCTCGAGCGCGGACGGGACCGGGCAGAACCGCGGATCGCTGTTGTCCGATCCGTAACCGCGTCGCACGCCACACCCCCAAACGGAAAATGGCATACGCATAAAGCGCCCCACCGAGGAGCATCCCCGCGGTCAAACGAGCGTCCCACTCGTTCGACAGCACGCGGCAGTCCTGCACGAGCTGCGGCGCGGGGGCGGACGGAGGCATGGCTACTTGTTCGCCTTCTCGAGCGCGTAGCCCGCGACGTACGCCACCACGCCGCCACCGACGATGGCGGCAGCGACGAGCAGCAGTTGCTCGCGGTTGCTGCTCTTCTGCAGCACCTGGGCGAGCCCTTGGGTCTCCTCCGCGGTCGTGCACTTCGCGGCCGGCATCGGGTTTTCAGGCACGGGCGGCCTTCTTTCCGGCGCCGTAGGCGAGGGGCGCGACGATGACGAGACCGAGCCCGAGGGCGATCCACGAGAGGCCCGCGAACGCGCTCTGTCCGCAGCGGTCGAGCAGGCGCGTGCGCGCGTAGGCCGCGTCGACCGCGGCCTGCTCGGCGTCCGCCTGCGCGTCGCCGAGCGCCACGTACGGCGCGCCGACCTGGTTCAGATCGTGGCGCAGCTGATCGCTCCGGCGGAGGATCATGGTGCGGGCGTGGCGCATCTCAGCGCCGTCCCTTCTTCTTACCGCGCTTCTGGTAGACGTAGATCCCGCCTGCCACGAGGCCCACGACCGCGATCAAGCCGAAGAGCTTGCCCGCGTTCGAGCCCTCGGTCGTCGTGACCGATCCGCCCACCTTCGTGCCTGGTGTTTCGATACCGCCCGGCGTGACGGTCGAGGGACCGCACCCGGGAGGCGTGGGCCAGCCCGCGGGAATGAGGCCGCAGAGCGTGAGGAGGTTCGCGGTCACGGTCGACTGCGCGCCCGTGCCGGTGGCCGTGCCGGTCGGACACCCGGGCGGACGGAAGCCGAGCGGCAGCATGTCGCAGGCGGCCGTGACGATGTCGTAGCCGCCGGTCGTGTCGGTCGGCTCGCAAGCGCCCGTCTGCACGTTGAAGAGCTGCCCCGGGCCGCAGAGCGGGTACAGGCAGTTGCCCTTCGCGTCCTTCAGCTGCCCGAGGAGGCAGCCGGGCGCCGTGGGCAAGCCCTGGCCCGCCACCGCGCCCGGCACGGGCCACGAGGTCGGGATGCAGGCCGTGCCGAGCACGGGATCTTTCACGTACCCGGTCGGGCACCCGCCGCCCGCGGTCGGCTGCGTCGGCGAGACGTTCGTGCCGCCGGTCGGCCAGCAGCTGATCCCCATCGGGTCCGACTGCGTCCCGACCGGACAGCCGCCCGCCTGCGGAATGAACTCACACCCGACGCCCGCGCGGTAGCGCATGCCGGGGGGGCAGCGCGTCGGGTCCGATCCGTCCGGCAGGCAGAGCCCGAGGATGGGATCGCGCGTCGTGCCCGGCGTGCAGTCGGGCGCGGCGGCCATCGAGAGGCTCTGGCTGCGCGTCAGCGGCACCGCGAAGGGGTTCGCGGGGAGGAAAGCCGGAGAGGAGCTCGGCTCCGCGCCCGAGAAGCCGCGGCGCCCGCGACGCGGGAACGAGAAGGGGGAGGCGTAGGACATGGGGAGGCGCTCTCAGTGCGTGGCCAAAGCGGCCGAAGAGGAGGGGGGGAGGACGTCGAAGAGGGGGCGGACCCGTTCGACCGGGAAGCGGGTGAGCTCGTCGGGGAACGTGCCGTCGAACAGGTGCGGCAGCACGCGCTTGGCCGCCGCGAGTGCGGCGTGGGTCGCAGGCACGCCGAGGAACGCCGCTTCGATCACCCGACCGACCTCGTGGAGGCGGTCCCACGTCACCTCGTCGCCCGCGAACAGCGGCGTGAGGATCTGCGTGCGGATGACCGGCGACGACCGGGTGATGCCCGCCACGAAGCAGAGGGTCTCGCCGAGGTGGCGTTCCGCGGGCGTGAGGTTCTCGACCTGGAAGGCCTCGACCGCGGCCTTGAAGGCGACGAGATGGCCCTCGTCCACGCCGAGAGCGCGGGCCATCACGGAAAGGCCGGCGCTCATCGCTTGCCCGCGTACATCGCGGCCGTAATGGCGAGCCCGAGAGGGCCAGCGAGCGCGCAGCCGACGCCGCCCGCGAGGCCCGCGGACGAGCCCTTGGGGCCGAGCTTCGACCCGACGTACCAGCCGAGGATGCCGTAGACGGCGCGCTGTGCGAGGAAGGCGCCCAGCGAGAAGCCGTCGGGGAGGATCTCCTGTCCGTTGACCGAGAACGCGCCGAGACCGGCGACGCCGGGCGGTCCGTTGGGGATCTTGATCGGCCCGTTGTAGAGCGCGTTGCACTGCGTGCCCATGGGGTACTTTCCGAACATCATCGGCTTGAGGCCACGCGAGACGTTGTAGGCGTTCCATGCCGCTTGCTCAGACGGCTGCCACGGACGGCCCGGGTACGTCTGGACACCGAGGATCGCAAGCCTTCGGCGCAAGGTCTCGCGCTGCTCGGTGGCTTGCGAGAAGGTGGGCTTGGGGTTGTTGCCACAGAACTGGAACTCGAACATCGGAGTGGCGCCGTACGCCCCGAGCCCGTTGAACGCGTAGCCCGCGCGGTTGCCGAGCGTGTGCATGCTGCCCGCCCCCGAGCCAGAAGCGACGATGTCTCCGTAGTAGCCCGAGGCCTCGTCCGCCGCCTCTTGGGCGAGGCCGTCCACGCTCTCGACGCTCCCGAACGATCCGAACGTCGGCACTGCTTTCACCGCACGAAATTGGCCCATCACGCTCACCGACCCTTCGGAAGGAACACCGCCAGAAGAGCGCCCACGAGCGCCCCCACGAACACACCGCCCGCCGCCATCTGCCACACGGGCACACCCGACAGCGCCGCGAGCGAGAACTCGCCCAGCGATTTCTCGGGCGCCGCGTTCGCGCCCGGCACGTACGAGGCGTACGCCTCGGGCGGGTAGACCGCCGGTCGCTGGATGAGGTCCAGGATCCCGATGCGCCCCTGGGGCACCATCTGCCGCGAAGCGAGCAAGTCGTGCGTCGTCCACCCCATGCTCGGGCTCTCGCCGTACGCGCCGTACTGCTGGTTGCGGAAGGCCGCCCGGTTCGCGCCGCGCCCCCACTGCCCGAAGCCGCCATGGAAGCCCTGCATCGCGATCTCGGCCTGCGCGTCCTGGGTGCCGCGCGCCGTCTGGTCGTTCTTGTGCGTGACGGGCGTCGCGAAGACCTCCGGGTTCGAGTAGATGGGCTGGGTCGGGACCTGGTTGACCTCGAAGTCCGTGTCCGCGAGGTCGAGGCGGTTCGGGACGTACTCGGGCCCGCGCGCGGTCGGAAACACGCCCGCGTCGGCGACGTTGTTGTTGATCCCGGAGGCGAACACCGCGACTGGCGTCCCGGTCTGCCAGTCGATGGTGTCGGACGGACCAAACCCGTTCTCGCGCGCGGCGTAGCCCGGCATCGACAGGTTGTCCGCGAACATCCCGTACGAGAGGTTCGTGTTGGGGAGATCCGCGAAGACGCCGTCGCCCGTCGCGTCGTCATTGATCAGCGCCTCGGGCAGCTCCGGCGTCAGCCGCTCGGAGATGTGGTCGTTGCTGTTGCCCACCGTGCTCGCGCTGTACCGCGGCGCGAGGGGGAAGATGCCCCCGTCCTCGAAGCCCGCCAGGAAGCCCTTGTCACTCGTCGTCATCGTCGTCGTCCTCGTCCTCGTCGTCGTCCTCGTCGTCACGCCCACCGCGGGGCGCCCCGCTGCCGCCGCGGAGCGCCGCGTAACGCGAGCGCCGCTTGTCCCGCTTGCCCGCCCGCTTGCGCTTGTCCTTCGCGCGAGCAGCGCTCTCGCCGCCGTTGCGCGCGAGCACCGTGCTCTTGTGATCCGTGTAGAAGTACGCGACGAGCGCCGCGGTCGCGACGAGCGCCGTGCCCGCGGTCGCGACCTTCTTCCAGTTGTGCGGTTGTTCCTGCGCGACCTGCGCCGCGGGCCCGACCGGCACCGTCGTCGGCAGCGCGGGACCGCCTTGCCCGTTGTCGAGGCGCCCCGGCGGACGACCGTCCGGGATGCTGCCGTACGCGGGCACGGGGGCGCCCAAGCGGGAGAGGTCGAGTGTGACGGCGGGGGTGTTCGGATCGGACATGGGCGCTCAGGGCTTTCGGGGGTCGGGGAGGCGAGAGAACGCGCACGCGCCCTCGTCTCCCTTGTACCAGAGAGGATGGATCCTTCGCGAGAGGGCCCCGGGCGCGCGCACGTCGATCAGCGCTTCTTCTTGCCGCCGGTCGCGTAGATCACGCCGCCGAGCGCCAGGGCCGCCACGAGCCCGATGCCCACGTACATCATCGTGTTGTCGGGTTCCGGCGCGGGCGCGAACACCTGCGACGCGGGGACGACCCCGCCGCCTCCGCCCGCCATGGCCGCCGCCTTCTGCGCCGCCCAAGCCCGCCACTCGGCCTGGAACGGGCGCCCGAGATACGGCTTGGAGGTGTTGTTCTGGCCCCAGCACGTCACCGGATCCGCGCTCTGATCGCAGGCGTCGTAGATCGCCAGCATCGAGGGCGGGATGAGCGCACGCGCGCTGCCGGTCGAGCTCTGCGCGATGGGTTTCCCCAGCACGTCGGGCTTGCCGGTCGCGAGGTACGCGTCGGGCGCGAAGAGGCCTCCGAATCCACGGAAACCACCAAACCCGGCCACGCCGGGGGGACTATCATCGACGACTTCGTAGGCCATGATCGTTGCTTACCCTTTCCGCGTGGCGAAGAAGATCGCGACGCCTGCAGCCACCAGCACACCTGCGCCCACCGCGTACGGCATCCAGTCGGTGCTCGGCGCCGGGGGCGGTTCTTCGAACACCATCACCGGCACAGGCTCGGACGGCGCCGCCGGGGCGGTCGGATCCCCCGCGTTGGCGACCGCGACCGTCAGCGCCGGGGCGGGCACGAACGTCTGCACCGGCGCGGGCGGCGTGGCCTGCAGCGCGGGGGCGAGCGTGAGGGCCGTCGGCGCCTTCGCCACGCCCGTGACGGCGATGGCGCCCGCCTTCTTACGGGCCGCGAGACGCGCGGCTTCCTGCGCGGCGAAGCCGCGCTTCTCTGCGGCGAACTCGTCCACGCCCAGCCCTCCGAAACCGAGGCCGGCGAAACCGAGATGGGTGTAGTTGCTCATGAGGGGGGGTTCCGGTGGGGGAAGGCGGGGGATCAGGCGTGACGGGTGCGGTAGACGTAGACGCCGCCGACGACGACCGCGGCAGCGAGGCTGAGGGCGAGCGCGATCTTCGGGCGGTTCTCGGTGGCCGTGACGCTGGCGCGGATGCGCTCCGAGAGCTCGTCACGGGCCTTCTTCTGCCGCTCGTCGTCGAGGCTTTTGACCGCTGCCGCATTCGCGGCTGCCGCTGCGTCCTGCGCCACCTCGGCCTTGAACTGCGACCGAAGCGCCGCGATCTCGGTCGCCTGCACGGCCGGCGCGCCGTCGATCGTCGCGTACATGTACGACCGGGCCGCGATGATCGTGGCCGCGTCGGCGGCCTTTTGTTCGCACGGCGTGAGCTTTTTGAACAGGCGAATGATCGGCACGCCCGTCTTCGGACACAGGCGCACGAGCGAGTCGTACTCGGCGTCCGCCTGCTGCTTGGCGATGGCCGCCGCTTTGCTCCAGGTCTTGAGCTTGCGGGCGGCGACAGCCTTCGTGACCTCGCCCAACCACTTCTGCTTCGCGAACGCCGCCCAGCGCGGATCGTAGAAGTTGTACGTGTATCGTGCCGCGTCGTCCTTGGCTCGCTGCACCTGCTCCGAGCTCGAGGGCCCGAGCATGACCGCGGGTGGATTCTTGGGAATGGGCCAGGGCGGCAGCCCGAGCTTCTTTCCTTCGGCCCTGATGGTCTCCGTCAATGGCCAGTTGTAGAACATCGAGCACCACCAGTTGATCCGGTCGGCGTAGTCGTACGAGGCCGTGATCACCGCGACGTTGCAGGCGGGGTCGTTGTCGCAGAAGAGCTTGACGTTGGCCGGACCGCCCGCGAGGTAGGTGTTTTGGAGGGCCTGCGCCGTCTGCTCCTGGGCTTTCAGGCACGGGATCCCGTCGCCGCCCCCCAAGAACTCGGTCACCTTGCCGAAGATGAAGCTGCCCGCCATGGCGCAGAGCGGCGCCACGGCCGCCCCGGCGCCCGTGGCCGCGCACGCGGCCGCCGCCCCCGCCGCGGCGAGCGTGGCGCCCGCCTGCGAGATGGCCGCCTCGGCCGCCCCGGGCTGACCCGACATCGCCCCCTCGAACACGCTCGCGGCCAACTGCGCCTCGGGGCTCGAGAGCGCCTGGTTGTTCTTGTCCGTCAGCGCGGCCTTGGCGACCGTCGTCGCATACGCTGTGGCCGGCATGCCGCCGAAGCCCGCGGACGCGCCGAAGCACTTCAGCGGCGCGGGGGACAGATCCACGTAGGGCGAAGCCCCGCCAAAGCCGGCGACCGGGATGGCCATGCCGTCGACTGGCAACGCCGGGAACGCGTACCCGCGGCGCTTCATGCGCGCATCCCCGCGTACACGAGGCCGCCCGCGAGGAGGATGGCGCCGACCACCAGCACCGGCGACAGGCCGGTCTTCGGCGGAGGGGACGGCGTGAGCGCGCCGCTCTGGGCGAGCTCGAGCGCGCGCAAGGTCGCGATGCCCGCTTCCTGGGCTTGCGCCGCGGGGGTGGGCGTCATCACCAGCGGCAGCGGCGCCGCGTAGGGGCCCGGGATGCCGGGCGCAGCCGGCGCGCTCGCCTGCACGAGCGCCTGCTGCACCACCGTCTGCGGCTGCTGCGCCGCGGCCTGCGCTTCGTACGCCAGGCGCGCGAGACGCATGTCCGGGAACAGGTACGCCCCGCGCGGCACGGTGCCCTGCGGACGGCGCGCCGAAGGCGCACCCGACGCGGTCGCGAAGGGGTTGGGGGTCGTGCGGGAGGGGGCGTAACGACGCGAGAAGCCCGACGCCGTGCCCGCGCTCACGCCGCCGCCGCTGCCACCGCCCCCGGGAAGGAGGGGCGTGGGCGGCGCGGGCAGCGGGTACCCGCCACCGGGCGCACCGCCGCCGCTGCCGTCGGGCAAGCGGAGATCGGCATAGGGGCTCTGGGTCTTGCCGCCCCCGCTGCCGCCGCCACCGACGTTCGGGCCCACCTGCGACCAGGGATCGCTCGTGGGGGCGCCTGGGCCCGGGCTCGGCGGGCCTGGCACGTACGTGCCGCCGTCCGTCCCGGGCGTGGGGCCTTGGGTCACCCCGCCCCCGGTGCTGGTGGTGATCTCGCCCTGCGTCACCCCGCCCCCGGTGCTCGTCGAGGGCGAGGGGTACGTGACACCTCCGCCCGAGCCCGTGATCGTCGGCGCGCACGCGCCCTGGTAGCGCACCGTGCCGGGTGGGCAGGGGTCCATGCCCCCGTTGGTCTGATCCTGCGGCCAGCTGCCCTCTTCGTGCGTGCCGATCTCGCCCTTGGGGCGACGACGTCCCGCTTTTTTGGCCGCGTTCTGGGCAGCCTGCTGCTGCGCGAGGTTCTGTGCGTTCTCGCGCGCGACCGCGCCCGCCTGCAAGCGCCGCACGGCGCCGAGACCGCCGAGCCCCGAGAGGCCGAGGTCGGGCCAGCGAGGCGCTTCGTTCCAATTCGCGATCCACGTGTACGCCATCTCAGCCTCCCGCGATCGGATAGGTGCGCAAACTCCGCACGGACTGCAGCATTTTGGGCTCCCGCGTGCCCGCGACCGGATCACAGACGATCGGGACGTTCGACTTCGGGATCCAGCAGCGCGCGAGCACGTGCGTCGGCGCTTCCCGGGCGCCCACGAAGCCCACGGTCGCGAAATCCGCGCGGTTGCCGAGGGCCATCCACAACGAGGCGATGAGGAGCGCGATCTCGTCACAGTCCGCCCGCGCGATCCCGTGCTTCTCCACCTGCTCGAGCAGCGCGACCGGATCGCGCACCCACTCGACGCTGATGGGATCCCGCATGTACGGCACGTGGCTGTTCACCCAGTGCCGCACCGCCACGACCTCGGACAGGTAGTCCTTCGGCGTGACGAAGCGCGTGATGTGCTCGGCCGCGAGGCGCACCGCCGGGTTCGTCACGCCACGCGGCCCATTCGCCGCGCGAAGCATCGCGTTGATCGAATCGGAGACGCCCCGGTAGGGGGTGACTTTGGCGGGGGAGCGATCGAACAAAGGAGGGCCGGTGGGCGCCTCACGTTCGCTTGGGATAGGAGTACCCGAAAGCGCGCGATGTCGTCAACGCTTCCGGTGGGGCGGAGGTGCGGTTAGAACGGCGACTCCTCGGGCACGAACAAGCACGCCTCCGTGCCCGCCTCGACCGCCTGGCGCTGCAGGCCCGACGCCAGCGCCCCCAGCAGGGTCGCGTGCGGCTCCGACGAATCGTCCGACCCGTCGTAGAGCACGAAGCGCGCGTCCGGCGACAGCCCATCGCCCGGGTGTACGACGAGGGTCGACGAGAGGCGCACGGCGTTCCCGAGCGCGACGTGGCGCTCCAGCGCGTCCGCCAGCACGCTCTCGGGCCAGGACCAGAGGGGCCGGTGGTCCATGCTCACCAGAAAGGGCGCGGGCGGGGTGCTCATACCTCTCGTTGGACCCGATCGGACGGGGCGGGTCAAGGAACTTTGCGGCGCCCGCGTCACTGGCTCTTCGGCACGGGCGCGGGCAGCGGGTGCTGGTAGCGCAGGCAGAACATCGCCCAGAAGCCCTGCGACGCCTCCGGATAGGAAGGGCCCTCGCGCTGCGCTTCGGCGTACTGTCGCGGCGGCGGATAGCAGATCCTCCACGCGCCGTCCTCATCGGGCGCGAGCGCGATGTGCTCGTACTCACGCAGACTGGTTTCGAGCTCGACGTAGACGCCCCCCAGGCCTTCGCTCTCGAGCCCCAAGCAGGTGCGCGTGAGCTGTCCTTCGAGGAAGATGATATAGTCCACGAGCGTGGCGGCGGGGAGATCGTCCAGGTCGGGGGGCGGGAGGAGGGTGGTTGCGTCGAAGGTCATCGGGCTTTCTTCTGGGGAGGACGAGGGGGCACAGCGAGCGTCAGCAGCCGCACGAGCAAGTCGCCCAGGCCGCCGAGGGAGGCGGCGTCCTGCAGCAGCGCGATCACCTGCGGCGCTTCCCCCGGATGGACCCGGAGGTGCGCTCGGATCGCGCCCAGGACGAGCGCGGGCGCGCCGGTGGGGGTGCCGCCCTCCTCCACGGCCCTCCGTCTCAACCACGCGGCACGACGTTCCCGCCAGCGACGCCGCAGACGGCCCAGCCGGCGGGCCTGCATCCACCCGCGGTACGTGCGGGCGAGCCCGGGACCCCGTCGCCACTGCGGTCGGGCGCCGCAGCCACGACGACGCGCGAGATTTTTTTGGAAAAGCGACATGGCGCGGTCAGGTCTTTCGGTTGCCGAGGGTAATGTGAAAGCAGTCCTCCCCGTCGGGCGGACGCGTGAGGGGCGACGAGGGCGGGAGGCCCAGCCGCGTGCGGTAGCGCCTGAGGGTAGGCGAGAACACGCGCAGCCACGTGTACACCTCGCCGACCACGGGATCCGGATCGTACCAGACGCGCACGTGCTTCCCGTCGGGTGGGAGGAGAATCAGGGCCCTCGCGCTTAGCTGCCACGAAGTCGCCGGCAAGGGCTCGTCGCGGACCAGGGTGATGTGCGGCGCGTACTTCTGCGGGCGAAGCGCCGTCCGCAGCGCGGGCGGCAGGAGCGCGCGCGTCAACGCGACGAGCTCGGGGTCGATCTCGACCGTGATCTTCTCCTCGTTCGGCCAGAAGCGCACCACGCCGGTCGTTCCCCGCGCGAGGCTCATCCGCCCCCTCCCGTCCGCGCGCGCTCGCGCGCGAGCGTGGCTTCGAGGCGCGCTGTCTCGTCCTCGGCGTCTACCAGCATGTCGAGAAGGGGCGCGAACAGAGGCCTCCCCTCCGTAGCGTGACGGGCTTGCACCACGAGCGCGTATTCGTCCACTGGCTCTCCTTCCCGCCGCAACCTGGGAAGCGGCGACGCGTGGTAGGCGTGGCCGAGCAGGTGCTCGGGCATGAGGTGCGGCACAACCCGCCTGAGACCGGTCGCCACGAGCGCCATTAGCACGTTTCGTTCGTTCATCGGTACGCTCCGCGCTCGCGTTCACGGGCGATCTGCTCCCGCAACGTTGCCTGCTTCTGGTACTCGCGCAAGATGCGCTGCGCCACCCACGAGGAGAGGCTCGGCTTGCCCAGCGCTGGCCCGCTGTCCACCCACGCACGAAAGTGAGTCAGCTGCCGAGGCGGAAGCACGACGCGACCGGCGTAAGTGCCCCCATGGCGGAGGTAGCCGAGGCGATCCAATAGCAAATCCAGCCAGGTGGGCGGTGGATCGCGACGCGCGCGTTCGCTCATCGGTAGCCTCGCTCGCCCCTCTCGCGCGCGTCCTTGCGCCACCGCGCGAGGGGATCCCACGATCCCCCGAGGAGCGCCGCAAAGAAGCCGAAGGCCACGATCGCGAACGCCACCAGGAACGCCAGCGCTACGTCGCTCATTGCGGGCGCCCTTCCGGACGGCGACCGGTCGTTGCCGCCTCGTGCCGCCGCGCGAGATCCGCGAGGTAGAACAGGATCGGATCCGTCTGGTGAAAGGGCGGCTTCCATCCCTCTTGCTGCGCCCGGTCGACGCCTTCGACCGTCAGCCCGTACACGGTGATCGCCCGCGTGAAGGCCGTGGTCCCGTCGTCGTGCGTCACCACGAACCCTTCCCCCTCGAGCAGCTCGAGGTGCTTTTGCACCGTGCGCTGCTGAAGCCCCATCTCGCGCGCGATCGCGCCGGCCGAGGGGCGCGCGACGTGCCGCAGGAGGCGCGTGAAGAGGATCTGCAAGATCCGCATCCGCTGCGCGCGTCCGTGCGATTTCCGCTCCGCGATGCTCATGTCGAGACCGCGCCGCTTGCCGCCCGTGCGCGCCGCCCGGGTCTTCTTCGCAGCTTCGAGGAGGCGCATCGCGAGCCCGATGTCCTCACCGAGGCCCTGCGCGAGGCGCATCGTCAGCGCGGGCGTCGGCAGCGACGCCCCCGATTCGATCTGCGTGAGCCACGGGCGCGAGATGCTGCACGCGGTCGCGAGCGCGTGCGCCGTGATGCCGCGGGTCGTCCGGGCCCGCTGCAGCCACGTGGCGAGTGTGTCGCTCGCTTCCCGGGCAGTGCGCGGTACTTCGCCGAGCCCGGGCATGTGCGGCAGGGGCGAGACCGACGGCGCGGACGCTTCGCTGCTCACGCCGCCTCCGGTCCAGGCTTGCCGGGCGCGGCATCCTCGGGCGGGAGAATCGGCGGAAGCTGCACCCCGCCGCCCTCGTGCGCCACCTGAATCGCCTGCACGTACGCCTCGTCGCTCGGCGGGCGCGGCAGGGGCTGCGTGTAGACTGCCTCGGCCGCCTTGGCGACCTTGACCACGTCAGGCGAGATCGACTTGTTCAGGCGTTTGGAGAGCACGGCGATCTCGCCCCAGAGCTTGCTCTGGGCGTTCGCGGCGGTCTGGCGGAGGCTTTGGTAGATCGACCGCCAGACGTTCTTTTCGTGAATGACCCGCCCGATGATGGACCCCACGTCGAGGCGGCGCTTCTCGGAGACGAGCAGGCTCTCCCGCAGCGTCGCCACGTCGTCCCGCAGGCCCGCGCCCTCCGCTTCGAGATCGGCCACCTTCGCCGCCTGCTCCACGCTCGCGCGCAAGAGAAGCTCCCGCTCCTCCCGCACCCGTCCGAGCTCGTCCTCGAGCGCGTCGTGCGCCCGCTGCAGGCTGTACCGCGCCTGCTTGTAGTCGAGCTCCTCGCTCGCCAAGTGCGCCCGCGCCTCCTCCGCGCGGCGCCACAGGACCGCAAACAACGACGCCAGCAGCAGGAGAACCACGTAACCAACGATGGGGGGCATGAATGTCCTTGTGGGAGGGGCCAGAAGGCCGGTAGCGTCGAGGCTTCCCCGTGCATCGCGCACCGTGGGTCCGGGTTCGGACCGCGGCGCCTTCGAGGAGCACGCCGGAAGGTGCCACAGGTTCGGCAAGAAGGGCAAGCCGGATGCACGTTGCAAAGCACTTTCCTGAGATGCCGCAACCGGGCGCACGGGGGCTCGTTTTTCATCGCACCAAAGACAGCCGACCGCTTTGAGTAAGACGTGCAAAGCAACTGGTCGTCACACCCGAAGCCGCATGCCGGGCGTCTGTTGCGAAAGCGAAAACAGGAGCGATGCGACTGGTCGTCACAGCGATCGACGTTTGTGACCAGTCTGTTGCGAGGCGAGTAAGATGTGCGATGCGACTGGTCGTCATGGACGAAGAGCCAGTCTCCGCAGAAAAAGAGTGACGTATCAGCCGGGACTGAGCCAAAACAGGTCCGCTGGACACGTATCGCGCGCCCGCGTGCGAGCGGGCGCGCGTGCGCTTTCTCTTCCGTTCGCGCAACCACAATCCGACCCAGGGTGCAAGAAGACCTCTTCACGTTGGCACGACATGTGCTACGCGCGCGCAGCCGCGCGCATGGTTTCCAAAAAGGCGATTTTGACGACCCGTTTTGCCGGATACGCTCTTTTTACCGTAATGTTGTGACGACCAAAACGTTTTTAGGTCTTACCATCTCCGCTTGCTGGTAGCGAACGACAGCCTCCTCCCGCAGACTGTCGCGACGACCAGTCGCTTTGCACCCGTTACATTCTTCATTTCATGATAGATTTTTCCGAACGTTTTCTCCCTTCGGCTGCGACGACCAGTTAGATCTTATCAGTTACGCAAAGCGTGAAAAATGGCCTCTCCCCCTCCCCCACCCTTCCTGAGCAATCCCGATGACTTGCGTCCAAAAGAGGGCGAGTCGACCTCCCTCTCGTCGCTCGTCGAGGTGGGAGAGTGGACGACATCGTCCGGGCTTCCCGATCCCGTGCTGGACCCCCACCACGCGCCTTGGGAGAGGGGGGGGGACGAGGCGGGAGAGGCGGCAGGAGAGGAGTGGACGTGGTCGGAGGGGGTGCCGAACGCCGGTCTCGCGCTGCGTCGTCCGGTGGACGGGCGAGGGGTGACGGTGTGGGCACGGGCGGAGGGGCACATCGCCTTCCGGGACCGGACGTACGCGTTTCGATGGGATCTGGCGCACCCGTATGACACGCCCGAGCGGGCGGGCGATCCGGGCGTGGTCCGGAAGTGGCAGGCGGCCATCGTGCGGGATTTGCTCCGCCAGGGCGCCCGGGACCGCCTCTCGCTGTCGACCGCGCTCTCCTGGGCGCAGATCGACTGGGCGCGCTTCGAGCACGAGGTGCGGGGCAAGGCGCTCGAGGCCTGCGAGCGGACGCCCAGGACCGCCAGCGCGCGCCTCCACGCCCTCTCCACGGCCTGGCTGTGCCTCCTCCTGCCCGAGACCCCCGCCAGCATCCGCACGCGCGCCCTGCGCTACCGGACGAGCTTCCGGACCCGGGTGGCGGGCATCGAGGTCGCCCGCCTCGTCGATCCCGTGACGGGCGGGATGCCGTCCGCGCCCCACCACCTCCACCGCGCCGCCTTCAGGGCGCTCTTCCCGGGGTCGCCCTTCCCCAGCATCCCCCGCAAACACGGCAAGGGCACGCCGCTGCAGACCATCCCCGTGCACCGGGCCTACGACGGGCTCGTGCGCCTCACCGCTGCGGCCGGCGCGGACACGCGATGAGACCTTGCGTCGCGGCCCCCGCGTGCGCAGGTTCAGCGCTCGCGCGCAGGGCTCAAGTGCGCGACATGTCTTATCTTTAGCCTAACGCTTAGGATAAGAACAAGCAACGGCCCAAAGACAAGACCCGTGAACAATACGTACGGCATCGAGAAGTATCCCGCGCCCGTTCCCGAGGACCTCACGGAAGACGAGAGAGCGCAACGCACGCGCATCCGCGAGAAGTGGGTCGCCCTCGTGGATCTCCCCGACGTCACGCAGCGCTTCCCGCGATCGGGGCCCGATCTGCTGGGTATCTTCCGGGTGGCCCAGGCTGGGCACGATTTCCTTCGCACGCGTCTCCACGACGCGCCCGTGACGGTGGTCTTGGGAAGCGGGACAGAGGTGCCGTGGGAGAGGCTGCCCGAGAAACGCCAGCGCCTGCTTCTGGCCTTCGCGTACGGCATCCACGAGCGGGGTCTGACCGTGCGGGCGCTGTACGAGGAGTGGCTGGCCGAGGCGAACGCCCGCGGCTACGTTCTCGCCCGGCGCGATCCCGAGTGCGGGAACACCTACGCCAATCCCAAGAAGGGGCGCCTGCACTGGCTCGTCCCGTTCGACGAGCTCCCGGACTGCGAGAGGGAAGAGTGGGGGGATCTCGAAGCGGTCATGCGCCTCGCCAGCGCCCGGGTGCGTCGCCTCCTCGACAGCGGCGATGCCGCCCACTCGAGCTGCGGGGTCGACGCGTTCGGGTTCTAAGAGGCCCGCCCACCGGCGGCAGTCACGTGCCCGCGCTCATCGCCACCCGCGCCACGCCCGGATGGTGGCGTGGGCCTCCCGCACCCTCTGCAAGAACCGGAGGTTCTCGTGGTGGTCCACGGTGTGCGCCGGGTAGAACGCCGAGTGCTCCCAGACGATGCGCTCGGTGGCCCAGGCCACGTCGACCGCGTCGGCCTCGACCGGCAGGCACAAGAGCCGAAAGGCCGCGATCACCTCGGGCGTGAGCGGCGGGGGCGGCGCAGGATCGCGCCGCCCGCGCGGACGCGGCGGGATCGGAGACGTCGCCCAGGGGGGCGCGTCCATCTGTCGAACGAACAGCAGCCCGAGGGCGACGAGCACGAAAACGCCCAGCCAGACCCCGAAGGCGATGGCGGCAGCCCTCACCCGTCGTCGAAGACGCCGCCGCCGCCGCGCCGCAACCCACGCCGGTGCGCGGCATCGACGTTCACACGAACGCGCGTGCCGAAGATGCTCGAGGAGTCGAGCACCTCGTCGCGCTCGCCGATGACCTCGCCGAAGTCATCCCGCCCGAGGCCCTGCATGCCGCCGCCCCCGCCGGGGAGCTCGACGCCGTACTTCTTGGCGAGCGAGACGATCAAACGCTCCACGTCGCTCGGGTCGAGCTTGTCGAGCACTTCTTCCAGCTTGTCCTGCATCGCCCCGATCTTTGCGGCCATGGGTCTCAGGGTACGACGATCTGGGCGAGCTCGCGCGCACAAAAGACACCTCCCCCACACCGGTGGTCAGCCCGGTGCAGGGGAGGTGCGTGCAGCTCGAGAGGGAGGGCGACTCCGTGCCATGCCAGGAAGTCGCCCCGAGAGGACTGCACGGTCTCACGTGCTTTGTGCCTCTGTCAACGGAAAGCGTGGTAGTCCAGAAGCATGAGCGCCCAACCCTCGTTCGCGGATTTGCCCGCCTCTCCGAACCCGATCAACAAGGACTGGTCCGACGCGGCCGCGAAGGAGCGGCTGTGGTTTGCGCTGCAGTTCTTCGCGCTGGGCTTGCTCTTCGTGGCGGTGCTGACCTGGAACCGCACGACCCCGAACGTGCTCGTCGAGGCCGCGCTGTGCCTCGTCACCGGCTACGCGTCGGTGCGGCACAGCCGCTGCTCGCGCCTGCGCGCGCGCCTCAGCCCTCTGCCGATTCTGGCGGAGAAACGACCCGCCACCGCCCATCCGCGTCCTTCCCCGCTCGCAAAAGCTCCGCGCGCGTGACGAGGTGGATGATGACGCGCCAGGCGATCTCGGTCGCCACGCGCTCCCCGAACCAGTCGTCCTCTTCGAGCGACCGCTTCGGATCTCGCTTCACGAGGCAGCGCACGGTGTAGAGCGCCCGGTCGGGCGGCAGCCACATCGTGATCGTGTAACAGACCTCCTTCGGGAGGGCTTGGTGGTCGGCGCTCGCGAGCTCGATGCCGCAGCCGCCGAGGAGCGCGCCGAGGTGCCGGCGCAGCCGATGAATCGGCGGCGACCGCGGCGTCGCGGCATGCACGAGCACCTCCATGAGGCGCAGCGTGAGCCACTGCGCGGATCCGTCGTCCTCGTCGGCCACGTCGCTCATGGGCGGATCGGCGGCGCGAGGTAGCCCTCCGCCCACGCTTCCGCGAACGTGTAGCCCTTCGTCTCGCGAAGACGCTGGCTGGCCCCATACGCATGCTCCGTCACCCGCGCCCGGACGGCTTCGTGTTGCTCCGCCTCATCGCGCGCGACCAGGCCCTTCTTTCGTGCCCACGCCCAGCGGAATGCATGCCGGACGATGTCGCCGCGCAGCACACTTCGGTCGTGGCCAGGCAGCGCGCCGAAGTCGTCCGAGACCACCAAGAGGCGCGTGGCCTTCGTCCAGTCGCCGCCGTCCTCGGTGGCGTAGATCACCACGAACGCTGCCCGCATCTCCTCGGGCAAGTCGTCGCGGAGACCGAGCAGCTCGTCCTGGATGCGGAGGTGAAGCGCGTCGCACACGCGCTGCTGCAGGTCCTTGTTCTGGGTCCAGGCATCCGCGAGCGTGATCAAACTCACGACGAAAGCTCCTCGGTCTTGCGCACCAACTGCACGGGCGGCAGCGCGCTCAGGATCTCGTCCTTCAGCCGCGCGGAGAAGCAACCCCGCGCCACGCAGTCTGACAGGTAGGCAAGCGCCGAACAGCGCGCGCTCGGGTCGATGCCCGTGCCCCAGCGCCCTTCCATCCACGGCTGCGTCCGCCACATGCCGAAGAGCAGCGCCTGCGGGAACGCGCTCTCCTTCACCAGCGCGGCGAAGGAAGCGTCGAGCTTGCGCTGGTCGTAGATGGCGCTTCCCTTGAACTCCGTGACGCACTTCGAGGGGGCCAGGGTCGAGAGGCGCCGCATCTCCTCGTCGGCCTTGGCGCACCACTCGCCGAGCTCGCCCTGGAAGCGTCGGATCTGTTCTTTCTCGCGCTCCTCGAGCACGGGCATCACGTCGTCCATCTGGGCGCCCACGACGAGCTCGAGCACGCGCCGCGGGGACGCGCCGAGACCCGCCTTCAGCTGCGTCGCGAACACCCACGCTTCGCTCTTGATCTTCACGCGCCGAAAGCGACTATCGACCGCGACGACGCCCTCGACGCAGTCGGCCCGGATGCCCTGGAGAAGCCCACGCACCTCGTCGAGGGACCAGGCGTCCCACAGCTTGGCGCGGGGCAGGGGGGCGTAGATGCTGCCGTCCACGCCCTGGAGGCACCAGTGATCGGCGAAGGCGCCGTCGTCGATGTTGACCTCGAGGCCGGTGACGACGTTGCGCGCGGCGATCAGCGTCGCGGTCTTGTCTGCGTACGCGACGCCGACGCGGTTGTACGGGCTCGTGAGCTCGAACGCGTACGTGTGGGACTGCAGAAGACCGGTGAGTGCGACGAGCGCGTCGAGGCTCCCGCGCGAGGGGGAAGGGATCGCGCGCGGGGGGAAGGCGCCGTCCTGCACCTGCCGCTTGTGCGTCGCGCGCCAGAAGGTGTCGGCCAAGGCCATCCGAAACAGGTCCGCGAACGTCGCCCCGGGGATCCCCTTGGCCTGGTCATCATCGATCAGCACGTCGGCGTCGGGGACGCCGCGGGTCGCGCACTTCCACTGGCCCGCGACAGCGTCGTAGTACAGGTGGATCAGCGTGCCATCGAGTTTGTCGCTCACGCGGAGCGCGGGATCCGACCAGTCGATATCGTCCGGCCCCTGCCGCTCGCCCGCGTTCGGGAAGCGGTCCATGCCCCAGGCGACGACCTGCGAGGCCCCGAACACCCGCTGCTTCCAGCCGTCGGACGCTGCGGGGGTCGAGGGATCCGACACATCGTGCGCGTTCCAGGTCGGGCGAAGGAGGAGGCCGCGGCACGAGGACGCGATCGGATCGTCGTAGCGGGCGCTGATCCGGTCGTACGCGAGGGCGATGAGGCTCCCGTCGGCGCTCGGGCGCGCCTTGACGTGGTGATCGCACTCGAGCTCGAGCAGGGAGTGGTCGAACAGGTACGCGTGGACGGCGGGACGGAGGATCATCTTGGCCATGGGATCTTTCGGGAGAACGAGGGGGCAGTGGGGGCGAGGCGCGCGTCTCGGGAGACTTCCGCAGAAAGCGACCCGCGAGGCAAGCGATGACCAACGGAGCCGATCGGAAAGCGAGCGCTTCGCCTCAGCGGTACCGCCCGTAGCCGCGCGAGGTGCGGTACTCGGCGTCCCCGGCGAGGCGCTGCGTTCCGGTGGCGAGCGCTTCGAGCGCGGACACCATGCGCTCGCGCTGCTCCTCTCGGAGCCTCCGCTTGGCTTCTTTCTGCTGGGCCTTGAAGCGCTCGCGCGCGCGGCGGCGAAGAATGCGGTCCACTCGCTCCACTCGCCGCTCCTTCTCCTGCGCGATGAGGATCGCGGCGGTGGCCTTCGGTCCGAGAAGCACGCGTTCGCACCACCGGCACATCACGCGGCCCTCCACGAGGCGCGGGGGGCAGGGGTGGCCGGGCCCCATCACGCAGGAGGCCATCACGCGTCCTCGCGGGAGTCGTCCGTGGTGACGATGATCAGCGGGTAGCCGGGCGTCGGTCGCACGAACTGCGCCATCAGCGCGAGCACGCGGGGATCTTCGCCCTCCTCGACCACCGAGGGCGTGCGGGAGATGAGGATCGTCACGGGCGCCGCCCGAAGTTGTAGCCGTTGTCGCCCATCTGCCCGGCCAGTTGCGCGTCGCGCCCTTCGACCGACCGGACGAGGGCTTGCACCTCGGCGGGCACGACCGGATCGCCCGTCTGGCCGCTGTAGATGCCCATCAGGCGGAGATCGCGGAGCGCGCTGGTGAGCGCATCGACGCGCACCCGGAACGCGTCGCGATCCCGAAGGGCCTCGTCCCGCTCGCGCACGGCGCGCTCGCGCAGACTCTGCGCGCGCTCGATCTCCCCGCCGTGCACGTAGACCGTGAGGGGGGACAAGCGCACCTCCGGGTGGTTCTGGAGGCCCACGTGCAGGATGGTGGCCTCCACGTCGCTCAGGGTGGCGACGAGGGTCTTCTTGTCCTCCTGCAGGCACGTGAACGCCAGCAAGCGCGGCGGTGCTTCCAGATCGATGCTCATGGGCTCTCCTCGGTCTCTCGTACGAACGCCAGGCACGCCCGGCGGGTCTCCAGGTAATCGTTTCGGCTCTTTCCAGACAGCGTCAGGGCGTGCACCGCCCACCCGAAGAGCCAGTTGCGGGTGATCGACGCCCGGCGTCCGCGGGCGTCGGTCTCGCGGATCCACGTCGAGCGGCCCTTGTACCAACAGGCGTTCCAGCCCCGGGGCATGGTGCGGCGACTCATGCTTCGCCCTCGTCCGCCCAGGCGCGCAGCTGGGCGGCTTCCGCACGGATCCGCGTCACATCTTGGGCGATGAGGTGCGCGCGGGGACCACCCAAGCGCTCCCGACGCGCGGCCTCGCGCTCCCACTGGGCGGCCACGAACCGCACCGCGTGCGCCCACATCTGCACGAACGCGCGCTCGTAGCCGGCCCAGAACCCGCCCTCGCAGCGGTAGCAGGGGTCCTTGCCCACGCCGACGTCCTCGTAGGCGCACTTCTCGGTGTCCTGCCCGCAGCCGGGGCACGCCTTCCAGTGCCCCATCAGCGCGCGCGCCTCGCCCGCCAGTCGGCGACCTTGCTCGCGAGCACCCGCCAGATCGCCCCCGGCAGCCACAGCACGAGCGCGAGCCAGAAGGGTGCGAGCATCAGCCCGAGGAGGCCGAAGGCGAGCACGCCCGCGCGGAAGTCCTCGTCGTGCGCGAACATCCACGCGTCGAAGCGGGCCATCACGTTGCCGTGCATGAGCACCTGGTAGCCGTACCAGGCAGCCACGAGCACCAGCACGAGGGAGCTTGGCCCGTCCGGACCGATAGCGGGGCGGCGGGTCACTGGCGCGGCCCTTCGTCCGCCAGCGCCCTGGTGATGTCGTCGATGATGCCGCGGAAGCGCTCGTCCTCGTCCGCGTCGTCGTGCGGAAGGAGCTCGACGAGCTCTTCGCGCACCTCCTCGAGCGCGGTCTTGAACACCTTCAGCGTCTGGTTGTGCTCGCGCCGGCACGTGTAGGCGCGGGAGCACTGGTGCGGCAGCGCATTCTCGATCGCGAAGAGCGCATGGGTGACGTGCTTGTCGGCCATGTACGCGGCCTCGCGGAGATCCCGGGCGTACTCGGCCTCGTCGCGCACGCGCCGGAGCGCCTCGACGAGCGTCGCGACCGTGGCGCGCTCCTTCGCGAGCTTGGCCTCGGCCTGGACGGCCTCGACGGCCATCTGCTCGGCCACCGCCAAGGGCACGTAGACGACGCCCTGGAGCGCGCCCTCGGGGAAGGGGCTCTCGAGCCCGTTCGGGGAGTACGAGGCCAGCAGGCAGCTGATGGCGTTCGTTTCGGTGTGGAAGCAGACGACGTAGGACGGACGCCGCCGCCGCTCGCCCACGGGCCAGGGGAAGGGCTCGTGCGCGCGCACGGCTTGCAGCACGCGGTCCCGGGGCGTCACGGGCGCTCCTTCGCGGCCGGAGATCCCTCGCCGCGCAGGAGACGGGCGTCGCGCTCGAGCGCCGCCTCCACGTGCGCCCGCACGTCTGGGGGCACCTGCAGCATGGTCTGCGAGCCCGTGTACTGGCAGCAGATCTGCACCTTGCGGAGCGCGGCGAGAAGCGCTTCCGCACGCGCCGAGGCCGCCGCCTCTCGGGCGTTCGCTTCGGCGAGCGCCACGACGAAGCCGCGGTTCGCTTCGACGAGCTCCTCGTTCTTGGCGAGCACCGCGTCGGCGGCCTCCATCATCTCCTTGCACTCGGCCTCGATCGGCGCGTAGGTCGACGTGGGGAGCGACTCGCCCGCTTCCTTCCCGAGCTCGAACGCAGCGGCCAGCGCGCGCCGGATGGCCGTCTCGGGGAGGTAGCGCTCCACGGCGTGCGTCACGACGCGCGTGGCCGGCTGCCCCCCTTCGGGCCCACTCTCCTCCACCTCGTGGTGGGCGACCAGCTCCGCAGCGTACGCAGTCTGCTCGACCACGACATACACCCGATCCGGGTGATCCTTCGGGACCTCCAGGTTTTCGAACCAGGCCGCGAACAGCACCTTGGTCTTCGTCTCTGCGATCGCAGCGTCCAACAACGTTTGATCATCCGCCATGGGCCTTCTTTGCCTCCTCGACCGTCTTCGCTTCACGGAACAGCGCGTCCTCCGTCTCCAAGGCATCCGCCAGCGCGCGAAGGACGATGCGGTCGCCCTCCGTCATGAGGGGCGTACCCCTCATCCACGCCAGGGCCAGCTTCACGGTCGCCCGGAGCAGGCTGCTCTGGAAGCGCAACATCTCGATCTGGCGGTGACAGGAGGCAACGTCTGCGCGCACGCGATCCTCCGCGTCGCGGTGGGCGACGTCCTGGCGGATGTACAACGCCTGCTGGTCGCGGCGCCGCGTCGCGTACATGTGCTCGCTCGCGACGATCGCCGACACACCCCGCGGGGGGTGGGTGGCCCACAAGCGTTCGGGGAGATCGTTCTCATTCACGGGGCGCCTCCTTTGCGATGGGCTCTCCGAGCCACGCGCTGACGTCTTCCGCCTGCCGCCGGAGAGCCCCGGCGCGCTTGCTCGCTTGCGTGGAAAGGTCCCGAATGCGGCCGAGATTGTTTTCTGCTTCTTTCCGCAAGCTCGGTCGCAGCGCGTGTTCTGCGTCCACAGCACAGTCGCGCAGGTTGTCCTCTGCACGCGCCGCACTCGCGGCTGCTTCTGCCATCGCGGAGATCATGTCGGGCAGCGCCTTGCGGACGATGCCGACGTAGACCGCCGCCACCGCCTCCGCCGTCTCGCGCGCGGCGACGGAGGCGAGGACGTACTCTTCCGGCGCAGTCGTAGCGACGACGGCTAGCTGCGCGAAACGCTTGGCGGTCTCGCGGTCCTCGTCAGCGGCGAGTCCCTCGGCTTTGCCTCCGCTCTTCCCTTTCGACTGGTCCCACCGGTAGGCCCACAGCCGCTCGGGGTTCTGCGCGCTCACTTGCGTCGTCCCTTCTTCGGCTTGGGCGCCTCTTCCTCGACGAGCGTGTAGGGCTCGATGGTGTAGCCCGACCCCACGCGGTTACCGACGGCGTTGCCGATGACCGTTGCCGTCTGCTCGGTATCGAAGAACAGCGCCTTGTCTGGCGTCTGCTCGTACTCGAGGATGGTCCCGCCGCGCCGCCCACGAAGGTTGATTGAGAAGCCGCTGAGGTAGCTGTGGGGCCCGTGTCGAAGCACGAATCCGGATTCGGAAGCCATCACCCACCCACCTTTCCGGCCGCCTTGGCCTTCGCGTCGCGCGTGAGGTCCAGAGCCACGCGCAGGCCGTTGATGTACTGCGCGACGCTCTTCTCGTTCTTGGCGTGGGCCACCTCGAGTTCGATGGCCTCAACGATGGCTGCGCGGAGAGCCGCCGCCCCCTCCTCCCGCGCCTTCGCGATGGCCGCCTCGTGCTCGCCGTCGGGCAGGATGCGGACGACGGCAGCCGCCGGCTGGGACTTGGGGTCGTCGTCTTCGCTCACGTCTTCGAGCGAGCCGTCTTCGTTCACGCCGTCGGGCCGTGTGAGCGCCCACGATCCACCGACGAAAGCCGTGATCGCATTCGGCTTGCCGCAGTGGCAGGTCTCGATCGATCCGTCGAAATGCTCGTCCCCGTCGAACGCGTGGCAGACCTCGCCGCAGCTCCAACAACGCAGCGGGGCGGGCGCCTTCTTGGAGGGCTTGTGCGAAGGGGCGTCCGCGCGTGCTTGCCGCAGCACCCAGCGCCAGCCCTTCTCGACGACGTCGAATTCGCGGTCTGGACCTACGACCTTCTGCCAGAGCTCGCTCTCCTCCTGTCCGGTCGAGGGCGCCCACCCGAGCGCGCGCAGTCGCGCGATGGCCTCCGGATCAGGCGGATCGGCGAGCAGCGAGACCCGCACCAGAAACCCCCGCCCCCGCGACACGGACAGGCGCACGTAGCCGAGCTTGGCCAGCGACAGGGCCGTGCGCCGCTCGAGCCCGTCCAAGTCCGCCCCGGGGATGTCCCGCTCGCGCGCGAGCGTGGACAAGAGCGCGTCCTGGGCGATCGACAGCTTGCGGGCGCGAGGCTTGGCGGGCGGGGGAATGCGCTTGGCGGCCATCAGGTGCGCTCCTCGCCGTCGCGGGCGGGCGCGGCCTCGGCGGCGTCACCCGCAGGGCTGGGCCTATCGGCCTCAGGATCAGCCTTGTTCTTGCCATCGCACACGCATGCCAACGGTCCAAGTCCGCCCATCCTGCGCGCGATCCAGCACACCGTGCACTCGCCTTCCTGCTCTTGCTTGCTCATCACAGCCTCTCTCCGGTGGTGGACGATCGCCAGGTGGTGTTCGCGAAGGCGGCGACTTCGGCGTACGAAGGCTCGCGCGTTCCCGCGTGCGGATAGGCGACGAGGTGCCCGCCCCAGATGCCGAGCGCGCGGTGCGCCGCGACCGCGTCCTGGGTCACGAACGTGCGCCCCTTCGGGCTATCGAACACGGACAGCATGAGGCAGCTGTGGTCGCCGGTCTTGATCGCGTACCAGGTGGTGGCGCTCATGCCTTGGGTCCTCGAAGCGCGCCGATGAGCTCGAGCACGTGATCGAACGCCACACGCGGGTCGATCATGCCGCTCTCCGCATCCGCCTTCACCTGGTCGCGCAGCTGGTCGAGCACCACACCCGCATGCGCGTCCTCGCGCACGTAGCGCACGACAGGTGAGTGCTCGGAGAAGCACGCCGATGTCAGATCGCGCTTTCGGGCGCGGATGGCAAGCTTGCGCGAGGGGTACGCGTGGTGCTCGACCCGTGCGCTCTTGGCGGACGATCGCCGCGCGAACGCGAACACCTCCTCGGGGGGCGTGCAGGTCGCGGGAGGGAGCGTCTCTGCCTCGGCTTCGGCGATCTGATCGACCAGGCGTCGACTCCAGGCGAGCTCGAGCTTTCGGACGATCGCGAGCGCCCGCTCGAGCCCTTGGTGCTCGTGCGCGAAGCGCAGGCCGATGCGCCGCTCGACGAGGCCACGCATCACGTGATCGAACAGGACCTCGGCCGTGCTCTCCCGGGTGCGGAAGAGCGCGGACCGCGGAACGCACCGCTCGAGGCGGGGTCCATCGCCCGGGGCACCGTCCGCCTCCTCGTACTGCAGGCAGAGATCGCTGAAGCGCACGGTCGCCCCCCGCTCGTCGTCGAAGACCTCCAGGTAGCAGCTTTCGTGCAACGGAACGCCCGGCATGCAGGCGAGCGAAAGCACCCACACGTGGTGCTCGGTAAGGGGAGGCGCGAGGCTGGCGGCGATGGCGCTCCCCCGTTCCTCGACGAGGGCGAGCTCGTAGCGAGCGAGGGCCTCATCCACGGCGCGCGTGTCCGCCCAGGTCTCGCCCTCGCCACACGCGAAGGTCTGGCGCACCACGCGTTCGGGATCGAGACCGATAGCCTTGGCGATGCGCTTCAGCAGGGCGTTCGGGGTCTCGGGTTTGCCGCTGAGGGTGAGGGACTTAGCCGCCACTTTCCGTCTCCACTTCCGTCAAGAACGTCGGGAACCATTCGAGCGACACGGCGATCGTGAGAAGCCGCCCCCGGTCGCAATCGCGCACGAACACGCGCAGAAATCCCTCCTTGTCCTCGGAGGGCAGCAGCCTCGGGGAGACCTTGGCGAGCTCGACCACGTAGGCCGTCACCGCCCCGTGCACGCGGCGCTCGCGCTGCTCCTCGGGCGGTCCGAAGAGGGGCGGGTGCTGCACCGAGAAGGGCACGTGGGTGAGGGCGACGTCGTCTTCGGCGCGTCCGAGCTCGTGCCAGATCTTCAGCGGCAGGACCTGCACGCCTGGCTGGGGTGAAGGCGCGTGCCCTGGAGACAAGCCGCGCGCCGCCCGCGCGTCGGCCAGCGCCTCCTGAAGCTCGACCACGCGCGCTTCGAGCGCGAGCTCCCGGAGGGCGGCGGCGTGCAGATCGTCGCGCAGGTGCGTCTGGTCTCCGATGAGCGCGCACGCATCCGCCGCCCAGGCCGCGTCGCGCGCGGCGCACCGCTTGTCGGCTACCTGCTCCGCCACGTCCTCGCGCACGTACACCCTGTCGCCATGCGCTTGCGCGTCGCCGTGGGTGGTGTAGCGGAAGCCGCGCACGCGCCCATCTTTCGCGCTGGCCTGCACGGCCACGCGCGCGGGATGCTTCTGGAAGATCACGACGTCCGCCCGTCCGGCCACGGGCAGGCGGCATGCGCCGCCCGGAAGTCCTCGTCGAAGCCCGAGAAGGACACCTGGTCGGCGCGGTGGTCCTCGTGGGTGTCGCAGCCGTTGCATGACGCGAAGATGCGGGGGATCGCACCCAGCCGCAGGCAGACGTCCACCTTCACGTCCGTCCTTCTGACCGGGCGGATCACCCGCCACCCCCGAGGCCTTCGCGCACCAACTGGCAGTCCCTGTCGAACCCGTCCGCGATGCGCTGGAGCACCGCGCGCATCTGGTCCGGGTCGAGATCGCTCGCGAGCGCCTGCTTGGCCATCTCCGCCTCGGCCTGGAACGAGGACAGTCGCGTCTCGAACGCGTTCCGCTCGCGCATCAGCTGCACGTGGTCCTCCGCCCGCACGAAGCGCTCGACTGCGGAATACCGCGGCGGCGCGCCCCCTTTCGTGGGGTGATACGTGAGTGCGAACGCCCGCATGTCGTCGGCGCTCCCTTCCGTGAGCGAGGAGAAGACATAGGAGAACCCGTGCGCAGCCGGCAGGCCGAAGAACACCCAGATCTCGCCGGGTCGCTCGTCGGGGGCGGTCACGATTCCCGTCCTTCCAGCGCGAGGAGGACCAGGTGCCGCATGGCGTCGGCCCGCGAGAACCGCACGCCCGGATGCGCCACCCGCATGCCCTGCGCGAACGTATCGATACGGTCGACCAGCGCCGTGGTCATCACGGCCGTCACGACCATGGTGCTGTTCTCGTCCTTGTCCGCTCGCGTTCTCGACGTGGCCATCTGCTCCTCGCTCTCTCGAAGCCCGAAGAGAGCGCAGTGCCGAGCGGCTGTCAAGAAATACTGATAGTCGTCTCTCTTCTTCTTCTGGCGTTACGCCGCTTCTTCCTCTTCGACCACGAGCAGCTTCTTGATCTTCCGGTCCAGGTGGTACTGCCCGCCCCGCGAGGACCCGTCCTCGGCGCGCGTCGGGTAGTCACAGCCGACCTGGGCGCTCACGCGATGCATCTCGCGCGCGATGGCGTCGCCGATTTCCTCGCCGCGTCCGTCCTGCACAGCCGCGCGGCAGAGCTCGAAGAGCGCTTCGGACAAGCGGGCCGGCACGCTCATGCGCGCGCCCCGGAGCGCCATGAGGTGACGCACTTCCGCGCGGAGCTCGTGGCCGTTCCCATCGCGCACGGCCTCCGCGATCAGGGAAAGGAGCGTCGGGGACAGGAACGGCGAGGGACACGGGATCATGGGCGGTCAGACCTTTCGGAGACGGGGAGGGGCGAGCAGGAAGGAAGGCGGCACGGGGGGCGGCTCCACGCGTGAGGAGACGCCCTCGCCGAGGTCCACGAAACTGTCGGAGTCGGGGGCGGCGACGGAGGGCACGGCGGCGGTCGGGACCGGCGCCGCCGGAGGCACCACCGCCAGTTTGCGCGCCGCATCCCGCTGCGCGCGCCGCACGAGCGGCGGGGGCGGGACGACCGCGATCGTCTCGTCCTGGGGTCCGACCGCCGCGGCGAAGAGCGCGGTCTTGAGCATGGGCTCGCCGAGCACGTCGCAGAGCTGCTGGGCCTTGGACAGGTGGGAGCTGCCCCCGAGCAGCACGCCCTCGGGCGACAGCACGCGGTAGGGCGGATCGTGGCCGCTCCACTGGGGCCGCTCGTGCTGCGCGATCACCCGGTAGGGGTTGCCCTCCCGGAAGTAGACGGTCCGCTTCTCGGGACCCGCCCACCAGCCAGGGAGCGACGCGCGCTGCGCTTTGAGGAGCTCGCGGGCCTCCTCGAGGGCGAGGGCCTCGGCGCTTCCCTTGGGCGGGCGCCGGACGTCCTCGGCATCGGCGGCGCGCTCGATGCGGGCCTCGCGCTTCTCGGCGCTCCTCCGGGTCTTGGTGGGGCTGCGCTTGGGGCGACGGTGGGCGTTGGGCATGGTGCGGTCAGTTCTTTCGGCTGCGGCCGGGTCGGTCGGCGCCCGGAGATCCATAAGTACCTGCGCCCGGCAGCGGCGCTTCGCCCCACTCGGGCGCGTCTCCGCCCATGAGCGAGAGGAGCTCCAGCACGACCGGGTGGTTCCACTTGAACCCCCGTTCGTTGCGGGCGTCGTCGTCGAGGGTGAGGTTCGTGGCGCGAACGCGGCGCGCCCAGCGGTGCAGGCCGAGCGACAGGTACTTGTTGCGGTCGCACCAGTCGGTGTACATCCGAAACAGATCGTTCATGGCGAAGCGCGGGGCCTCGCTGTGCTGCTCGTAGACCGCGAACAGGAACATGCGCACGCCGTCGGCCTCGGTGCGCCAGGCTTCGCTCTGCTGCTTGACCCGGGTCGGCTCCGTGTACCGCATCCCCTGCTTCACGAGGCGCGCGTAGCCGCGGATCGCCCACGAGACGAGCGCGCGCTTCTCGGCTTTGACGATCTTCGCGCCGATGTCGACCTCGGCCACGCCGGGATCGGGCTTCCACATGAAGGGCACCATCAGCACGCGCCGAAAAAACCCGTCGCTCGTGTCGGTGGTGCCGGGCGCCTCGTTCACGTTGAAAATGTGCCCGCAGATCGGCGTGAACAGGATGCCTTCGCGAAACTTGCGGTTCGCGTGGGTCTCCTGCCCCGAGATGATCTTCTTGAACATCGCTCCTGACGAGATCTCACGCGAGGGGACCTCGTCCACGAAATTCGCGAGGCGCCCCTGGAGATCGTGCACCAGGTACTGCTCGCCCCAGGACTGCGGCGGCAGCGCCGAGACGCTGCCCGGCGGGAAGATAGAGCGCGCGATCGTCAAGAACTGACTCTTGCCGTTGCCGCCCGGCCCGAGGAGCAGGAGGATCTTCTCGATCTTGGTCGCTTGCCCGAACAGGCACGCCCCCACGAACTCCTGCAGGAGCAGCGGGAGCTCCTGCTTCGCTTGCGCGTTCTCGCCCCGGAACACGGTGTCGAAGAAGCGGTCGAGCAGCGGGTGGGGCGCGTCGGGCGTGAAGGCGAAGTCGTACGAGAAGCGCGAGAGGTGATCGGGCGAATGCTCGTTGAGCGTCGGGACCCCGTCTTCCATCGTCAGGAAGCCGTTCGTGAACCCGAGCCCCGCGCGCGCGTTCGAGAAGCCGCGGTTCGTGCCCGATCCGCGCACGAGCTTCTCCAGCACCTTCACCGTGTCCTCGGCGTAGCCGTTGCTCACCTGCAGCGGCTTCTCGCCCTTGCTCGTGAGCACCGGCGCCCCCGCGAGGTCCATCACGACCGTCTGCAGGAAGTAGTTCGGGATCGGCACCCAGACGCCGTTCGCGCGGTAGCGGTAGACCTCGCCCGCGTCGTACAGGAGCTTCTCCCGCGCGAGCGCGTGGTGCAGGTGATGCGCCGCCTCGACGTGGTCGCCGCGGTCGAACGCCGCGAGCTCCGCGCCGTCGCGTCCAGGACGCAGGTTGCGGCACACCTTGCGCAGCCAGTAGTCGGTCTCGACGTCGTTGCGCCGCTTGCGCGCCTCCGCTTCCTCGCGGAGACGCGCTTCGTCGATCTGGCGCTGCACGTCCTCGGGCAGCGGCTGCACGGGTCCGGTCATCGGGGGATCACCGGAGGCTGCGGAGCAGCAGGTTCCAGTCGTGATCCTTCGGGGTCGCGATGCGCGTGGCCGTCGCGCCCGCGGTGAGCGCCGCTTCCGCCCACGCGGGCGCCACCTTCTTGCCGGCCGCATCGGCGTCCACGCCGACCACCACGCGCTTGCCCGCGACGTACGTCGCGAGGTGCTCCAGGTATTGCCCGAGCGTGGCCGTGCCAGGGAGACCGAGCACGCTGATCCGCCGGGCGGACCCGTCCTTCGCGAGCGCGCCCTCGTCGTTGAGCAGCCGCACGCTGATGGCGTCGGTCGCGCCCTCCACCAGCCACACCTCCTGCACGTCCGGATCGGTGGCCGTGTGGTGCTCGACCCCGAACGGGTAGCGCGCCCGCGGGACGTACGCGTCCGACGGCGGCCACAGGTACTTCGGGATCTTCGCGAGCCCGAGCTTCTTCGGATCCTCGAGCCCGGTGTGCGGCGCGAAGCGCCGCTGGAAGCTCCACGGGCGTCCGTCGGGGCGGCACCAGGGAATGATCAAGCGGTTGTCGCTGAAGCGCAGACGCCCTTCCCGGAAGAACATCGGCGCGAGCGCTTCGTACTCCGCGCGCCGGAGCAGCCGGTGCGCGTCGGCGCGCGGCAGCACACCCCAGCCGAGCTTGCGCGCCTCGGTCAGGAGCATCCGGGCGGCCAGGCCCTCGGCGATGCGCTCGTCGCTGTCGACCGGGCACGTGTCGCAGAGCAGGAGGATCGCCTTGCTCACGGCGCGGTCCTCCTCGGGTGAGGCCACCGGCTTCGCCTCGGGCTCGAGGAGCGTCCGCGCGGGCGGCATCGGGAGCGCCTTGGGCGCCCGCTCGGGCAGCACCACGCCGGCCATGTCGGCCGCGATGCCCATCGCTTCCGGAAAGCCCCCAGGAAGCGTCAGGCCGTGCACGGCCGCGATGAGCGTGAAGACGTCGCCGACCGCCCCGCACGAGAAGCAGTACGCGCGGAGGGTGCCGCCGCGCCCGACCGTCACCGAGCACGAAGGCTCGCGCTCGTTGTGCCAGGGGCAGAGGATCGTGCGTCCGCGTCCGCCGGGCTGCACGAGCGCGCGCCCGAGGAGGTTCAGGTGCCGCAGCACCTGCGGCACGTTCGTGAGCTTCGCGCGGATCTCGGTCCGGAGCGCGTCGCCCTGCGCGAGCGCCGTACTCACGGCTGCCTCCCGCACGCGGGCGCGAGGCGCGCGGCCTGCCGCGCGTCGGCTTCGTCGTCGGAGAGGCCGGCTTCGAGATAGACGTGGGCGGCCTCGATCGCCCAGTCGAACGTGCGGAGCGCCTCCCAGTGCGCGAGCACGAGCTCGTCGTGCGCCTGCCACGGGCCGCGCGCGAGCATCGCGGAGAAAAAGTGCACCGCGTCGATCATCGCTTCGATGTCGTCCGCGCGCCCGTCGCGGGGCACGCACGCCGCGCGCATGATGGCGCCGAGCGCGTTCCAGCGGACGGCCTCCTCCGCCGTGGGGCGACACGCGTTCGAGGCCGCGTCGACCGCCAGCGTCCGCGCCACGTAGCGATCCGCGTGGTCGACGAGGCGCCTCGCGCGCGTGAGCACGTCGAGGCGCCTCTCGCCCTCCGCCCACGCCGTCTCCGTGCGGTTCGGCCAGTGGATCGCCGCACAGGCGGCGCAGAGCGCGTCCTCCACGAAGCACGTGCTGAGGCGCTGGGGCCCGCGCTCGCTCTGGAGCAGGACGACATGTTCGCCACGCCCGTTCCGGAACGTGAGGCTCCTCGTCACGGTGCGGATGGGCAGGCCTTTGGGCCAGCCCTCTGCGGTACGGATGACCAGGACACGGGTCCCGATCGCGGTGCCCACACTCAGCGGGCGGAGCACCGCTTCTCCCCTCGGTTGGGCTTCCGCTGGAGGTTCGGATACGACGACGCCCACGGCACGACACGCTGACCCGGCATGGTGGCTCTCTCTCCCCTCGTCGCCTCTCTCGAAGGCGCGAAGGACGGGCACTGTCGCTTTCCTGCCCCAGTGGTGTCAAGCGCTAGACGTGTGCACAGCGGATCGCTACGGTGGGCCTTCGCCGTCCCGCCTCTTCGCGCTGTTCTGCCTCACCCCCGCCTTCCCGAAGAAAGCTGCCCGCATGGTCTCCCCCCTATCACTCAACAACCCGCAAGACGACGCCCTCCGCACGCCCGGAGACATCACGCTCGCGGGCGTCACGCCCTCCGCCGGTCGCCCCATCATCATCGACCCGCGCGACGGTCTCCCCCGCGAGAACGACGAGAACATCTCGATCGATGCGGTGCCGTCCGAAACGGACGAGAATTTCATCTGCACCGAAGCCGGCCGCTGGATCGTGTGGGCGGGTGGGCCCGTGAAGGACGAGCCCTTGCCCGAGGGCTTCGACGAAACGCGCCTCGAGATCGTGGACGTCTCGGAGACGCACGGGTGCCGCATTTTCCGCGACCCCGCGACCGAACAGCAATTCGCGCGCGCGCGCCCGCAGTGCCGGCACTACACCGAAGCGCTGTCGGCGCCCGAGGAGCTCGACCGCACGGGGCTCGAGGGGACTCACTCGGGCCTGGAGGTCGCGGGCGGGCAGCCCACGAGCCTTCTCCGCATGTGCAGCCACTTCAAGATGGACCTGACCGACGGGGCGATGTTCGCGTGCAGCGCGCGGTCGCCGCGGGACCTCGTCTCGGAGAGGCACCTCGTGGCTCGTACGCGCCTGAAACGTGCGCAGGCGAAGCAGGAGGCGACCCCGATGTTCCGCAGCCAGACGCCTGCGGAGCGCGCGAAGCTCGCGGACGCGCCGCCCGAGCGGAGCGACGTCGAACCCAACCTGTACACGATGCCCGAATCGCCCGAGGGCACGGTGTGTGAGGGCGTGCTGCTCGTGCACCCGCCCTCGGCACCGATCGACGAGATCCTCCGGACCGCCCCCAAGTACGTGTTCTTCCCGGACGCGACCTGGCAGCCGAACCTGTCCGAGTACAGCGAGCGCCCGTTCAAGGACATTCACGGCGTCGATCAGGTGTTCATGGCGAGCATGTCGGGCGAGAACCTCCTGCGCTTCAAGCGCAAGCCGGGCGCGGACCTCGACGCCGTCAACAAGTTCGACCGGCAGAGCCTGGCGGCGAGCGTGCGCGAGATCGCGCTGACGCTCCTGCGCGGGCGCAACGTCGTGGTCGTGCCCTACGACCGCACCACCGCACAAGCCATCGTCGACCGCGTGTCGGCGGCCGTGACGGACGCTTACGAACACCCCGCTACCCTGGCCGAGGAGCTCACCCGCGCATGATCCGCATCGAAGAGGACAAAGAGACGAAGAAGATGTTCTTCGTCGACGGCAACGAGCGCACCGAGATCGTCGATCCCGAGATCGCGGGCATCTTCAAAAACCTGGAGCGCGTGAAGGGCGGCGCCAAGGCGCTCGTCGAGACGGAAAAGGGGACGCCTAGCGCCTCGGGCACGCCCGAGGGCGTCTCGCCCCTCGGCGCACTGACGCAGTTCGTGAGTGGGAACGTGCTCGTGCTGCTCTCGAGCGCGCTCGCGGCGATCTGCAGCCGGCAGCAGGATCTGCAGGCGGACGTGGACGAGCTCATCGAGGACGGGGTCCCGGCCTCCCTCGAAGGTCACGTGGTGATCCCCCTGCCCGAGCTCGAGAAGGCGCTCGAGCCGCTGCAGGCCGCAGTGCAGGTGATCTTCCACGTCACGCAGGGGCTCCCGAACGACTCGCCTGAGCAGCAGCAGGCGAAGGCGCTCCACCAGAAGCTCACCCAGGATCTCGCGACCTTCGTCAACGCCATGGTCTACAAGGTGCAGGCGATCCACGAGGCCGAAGCCGAGGAGGACGAGGAGGACGAGCCAGAGGCCGAGGCCCCCTCCGGACGCGCGCGGGGCCGTCGGGCATGAGCACGCCGCTGGAGGGGATGATCGTGGACCCCAACAACCCCGAGTCTCTGCCCCGGGCGGCGGCGCCCCCCTCGCCCGGGCTCACGCCGGTCGACTGGGATGCGCTCGAGGACGCGAGCGCCTCCGCGCAGGCCACGAGCGCGCTCGCGGCGCGCATCTCCGGCAGCGGTCCGAAGGAGAGCGCCACCGGTGCGGCGAAGGCGAAGCCGGCCAAGGAGAGCACCTCCTACGCGGATCTCTGCGCGCTCGCCCAGGAGCGCTACGAGCCGCAGGGGTTCACGTGGAAGATCCGCGTGGAGCGCACGGCGCCGGCCTCGGGCGCGGTCAAGGGGATCATCGGCACGTACGGGCTGATGACGGACGAGGAATTCGACGCGACCTTCGGCGGGCAGAAGTACCGGTGCGTGCTGCTGCTCGAGGAGGAGACGCCCGCCGGTCAGCCGATCTTGCGGGCGACGACGCACGTGGCCGAGTTCAATATCGCGGGACCGCCCAAGACGAAGGTACAGCAGGTCGAGGTCGTCGGCGGCGCGGCGTCCGTGCCGAGCGCAGCGGGCGTCGGCGCCAGTTGGGGCCCACCCGGCACGTACGCCGCAAGTGCGCCCTCCTCGCCGGTGGACATCATCGAGGCGAAGGCCGCGGTCGACCGCGAGCAGATTTTGATGCGCCACGTGCTCGGCAACGGCGGGTCGAACGCGCTCGAGAAGACGCTCGAGACGCAGAGCGCGTTTGCGACGAGCACGATTCACTCCCTGCAGGAGCAGGTGGTCAGCCTCAACAACGCCCTCTCCACGATGCGGACGGCGCATGCGAACGAGATCGCGACCGAGCGCACCCGCTACCGCGATCTCGAGGAGAGCATCTCGGGCAAGGTGACCGCGGCGCGCGCCGAGGGCGAGAGCATCGCGCGCGCGCAGTTCGAGGCGCGCCTCACCTCGAGCGAGACGCGCCTCGACCTCGAGCGCCGCGCGAATAGCGACGCCATCGAGCGGGAGCGGCGGTTTGCGACCGAGACCGTGGAGCGCGAGCGGGAGTCGTCGGCGCGTCGGGTGGCCGAGGTGGAGCGGAGTCGGCTGCAAGAGGTCGAGATGCTCAAGAACGAGCACGAACGCACCCTCAACCGCGAGAAGGACGACCGACGGCGCGAGGTGGAAGCGGCGGCGGCCAACTTCAAGATGCAACTCGACATGATCGACCGGCAAGCGCTCCGCGACGCGAAGAGCTCGGGCGACGTGCAGCAGCTCGTGCTCGAGGGAAAGAACACGCTGATCACCACGCTCACGAGCGAGAAGAGCGCGCTGCAAGCCGAAGTCGCGGGTCTGCGGGCGCAGGTCTACGTGCCCTTCGACGTGAAGCTCAAGGAGGTCAGCGCCACGGCCGTGACGCTCGGCTTCAAGCCGCCCGGCGAAGAGGACGACGACGAGGACGACGACGAGACGCCGCCCGCGCCGCCACCGAAGAGCGCGTTCGAGCAGATGATGGCGTCGTTGCCGCAGATCGCGCCGATGATGCCCGGCATCCTGGCCGGCCTCGGGCAGTTCGCGGGGATCGTGCCTGGCGGGACGCCGCCGGCTGCACCGCAGCAGCCCGCGCCCCGGCAGATCGAGGGTCCGGCGCCGCAGCCGTACGTGCCGCCGCCCCAGGTGGCGCCCGTCGTGGGACAGCCGGCGCCCGTGCACGCCGCGCCGGTCATCTCGGAGCGCCGCCCGCCACGTCCGCAACCTTCGCCCATGCCAGCGCCCGTGCAAACGGGTCCGACGCCCATCTCCGCGCCAGCCGGGTTCGTGGCGCGGGGGCCGCAGCCCGAGCAGCCGGGCCAGATCGAGGAGCTCCTCGGCACGCTCTCGACCCAGGCCAAGAACGCGATCGTGGGCGGCATGAGCCCGTCCGACGCCGCGACGCTTCTCCGCAACGGCTACCCCGAGCGTGCCGCGGGCTACCACGCCTGGATCGATGCCGAGAACGCCCTCGTGCTCCTCGAACGCAGCGATCTCTCCTTCTGGTCGGATCTCAGCAACCGTGAGTGGTTCGACGCGTTCTGGGGCGGCTTGGGATCGGATCTGCCATCGTCTTTATCAGGAAGTCTTGACAAGAGACGAAGAAGGCGTTCTGGTACGAGGCCAAGCGCTTCGTCCGAACGAGAAGCGCCCCGCGCCGATGAACGGCGCGGGGCGTTTCGCGTTCTGACCGAAGCCCGAGAGAGAGAATGGTCATGGCCAAGCGTCGAGAGCAGGGAGAGGTGAAGCGGGTGGTCGTGGGGCAACGCGTGTGGTGGGTTGAGTGGAAAGAGGGCGGTCTGGATATCGTGTCCGCTATTCCGAGGAAGGTCGATAGCATGTTCGTGACCTTCCTCAGGAAGGGCTCCATGGCACTGGACAGCGAGCGCTTCTTCATCAGCGAGCAGTGGGCCAAGGTCAGCATGTTGCGCCAGGTGGTCACTCGCCATAAGGAGCGCGTGGCCAAGGCGAAAGCGTCTCTGAGCGACGCCAAGCTGGCACTTCGCTCGGCCCTTGGTGCACGGTCATGAGCGCTCCCATGCCCAAGTCGTCCGATCTCCCGCCCCCTTCCGATGTGCAGATCGCCTTCGGTCAGGCGCTCCGCAAGGCGCGCGAAGCGCGTGGACTCTCCCTCGTCCAGACCGCCGATCGCTTCGGGCTGAGCACGAAGACGCTGCAGCAGGTCGAGAGTGGTCTCGCGCTGGTCGACAATCTGACGTTCGTGAGGATCCGGGGCAGCTACCCTACGCTCGGGCACTGGGGACCGAAGCTCACCCAGGTGCGCCAGGAGGCCGCCAAGGCTGCCGCCGCGCCGTCGCCCCGCCCCTCGGAGACCGTGGTCATGAAGCCCATCGACGTGTCGCAGGCCAAGACGTTCGGCGAGGCGCTGCGGATGCTGCGCGAGGCGGAGCGCATGTCGCAGGCCGAGCTCGCCTCCGTGATGACGCTCCACGGGACGGCCGTCTCGCAGTGGGAGAGCGGGATCAACATCCCGATCCGCAAGCACTACGAGGCGCTGTTGGCGCTGTTCCCGGGTCTCATCGCGGCGCCGGTGCCGGCTTGGGTGGACATGAACAAGCCCGGGCCCTCCGCTGCCTCCCTCGTGACCGCGTGGGCGGCGGTCAACGTGGACCCGCCGCCTGCCGCCGCGCCCTCGCCGTCCCCACCGAAGGAGTCTGTGCCGATGCTGCCCATGCCCGCCGCCGTTCCGCCGCCGTCGCCCGCGCCGATGATGAAGGATCTCTTGCTGCTGCTCGCCCAGCTCGCGCAAACCCGCGCGAGCGCGGACTTCGATCGCTTCCGCGCGCTGCTCGCGCAGGGCGCGGCGAGCGATCTCTCGTGCGCGGACTTGCTCTCGGCGCTGGAGCACGTGCGATGAGTGATCAGGGACGGAAGGCGGAAGCGCTCGACGCGGTGAAGCGGGCGGCGCACTACAACGCGCACCCCTCGGGCATCGAGTGCCGGGACATCGTGCGCCACTTCCCGTTCGCGCTCGGTAACATGGTCAAGTACCTCTGGCGCTGGCGCGACAAGGGCACGCCGGTCGAAGACCTGCAGAAGGCGCACTGGTACCTGCGCGAGGAGGTCGAGCGCGCGGAGGCGCTTCGCCTGCAGCGCGCGCCCTTGTTCGGGCACACGTTCTACGGGTACGTCGCGCACGAGCTGCTTCGCGGCAGCCACCTGCACATCGGCGACGAGAAGCTGGGATCGTACGTCGGCAAACTGCAAGCCGTCGCGAACGCCTCGTGCGCCACGCAGGAGCACGATCTCTCCCTCGACCCGCTCTTCGTGTTCGTGACGTCGCTGTGCTTGCCGCTGGCGCGCCTCGAAGCCGGCGACTCCCGCAGCCTGTACCACCGCCCCAACGCGATCTTCGAGGAAAGCGAACGGGCGATTCTCGCCCAGTTGTCCCTGCTCGGCGCCGCCCCGAAGACGGCCCGTTTGTTCGGAGAGAACGTCTGATGCCCCCCGAGGATCGCGCCCAGGAGCTCTCCGCGGAGGCCGCTGCCCGGGAGACCGCCGCCCTCGCCGCCGAGGTCGCCACGCTCCGACGCCTGCGGGCCCGCGCTCTCGCCCGGGGCGAGACGTTCGGCCCGCGGCTCGACGCGCGGCTGCTGGTGTTCGCGGGCGAGCTTCGGGCGCGGCAGGACAAACAGAAGCGTCTCGCCCGCAAACAAGCCTTGCGCGCTATCAAGAAAGACTGATAGGTTGCCAGTTATGGCCAAAACAAACCTCCCGCAGGCCGTGATGCACCCCGAGGCCGCCGCCGTGCACCCGGTCGGCGCCACGCGCTTCGCCCGCCTGTCGACCGGATCCGTGGTGGAGGTGCGGATCGTGCGGTACGTCGGCGCCGCCGCGCACCCCGAGGGGTTCGACGAGTTCTTCGAGGTCGCCCCCGTGCCGGAGGAGCGTTGGCCGTTCGAGCCGATGCAGTGGCAGGAGAGCCGCGACCTGCACGAGACGCCGCTGCGCGCGAACCTCGCCCTGGCAGAGCGGGAGCTCCTGCGTCGGCAAGAAGACGCGCAGGATACCCGCGCGCGCCTTCAGCGTCTGGAGCGCGCGGTCGTCCACCTCGAGCGGCAAGTCGGCAACCTGAAGGCCGAGGTCCTGGCCGAAGACGAGGCGCGGGCCAAGGATCAGACGCCGTGATCGCGCTCGTCGGGACCCTCGACGCGTTGCAGGGGGCGTGCTCCTTCCCTGACTGGAACCGGGGCGGCGCCGCGGCGCTGACCAAAGAGCACATCGCCCTGTACGAGCAACTGGCCAAGTTTCTGCTCGGGGACGGCCACCCCGTGGTGGGCTTCCATCTGGTGGACACCCGGGCCATGCCCGAGATGATCTTCTCGAACGACCCCTTGCGTCTCTTGCAGGAAACGCAGCGCGTGCGGGTGCACCTCGCGCGCCGCGACGGCATGCACTGGTGCGTGGGCGACACCTCTCCCCTCTCGAACGAGGCGGACGTGTCGGTGTCCGTGCACGATCTGGTCGCCGTGCGCGAAGAGGTGAACCGCCGCTTCCGTCGCCCGCCCTTCGTGGAGGCGCCCGTGTTCCCGCCCATCGGCATCGGCACGGTCGTCTACCGGCCCATGTGCGGGGAGGCGGTCCCTTTCGAGGTGATCGACGCGCTTCCGGTCGGAGCAGACGCGGACCACCCGGCCAGCCTGACCGTGAGGCTCTGGGATCAGAAGGGCATGTGGAAGAAGGAAGAGTGCCCGCCGCACCCCTCCCTCTTCGCGAACACGCTCGATCCCTCGCTGCATCGCACGCCGGTCGGCGCGCTCTACGAAGCCGTGATGCTGCTCGAGCAGGAGCGCGACGCGCGCCTCGCCCATGCCCGCGAGTCGCTCGCCCGCTGGTCGAAGCGGGGGAAAGATCTCCACGCTCTCTCCCGCGCGCTCGAAACGCTGCACACGCGGCACGTGCCCTTGGCGGATCCGGGCCTCTGTCACCTCTTGACGGAGATGTGGGAGAGCTTCGACGACCGCCGGCAAGAGGACGCTCGCGCGTACGACAAGCTCGAGCGCTCGATGGACCGAGGGAACCTCCGATGACCCAGCCGCCCGCCGTCCGTCCGCAGTACGAGATCTACCCCTACGCACTCGTCGTGAGTACCAGCGGCCCGCCCTCCGACAGCGGACGCGTGCCCCTCACCGCCGTGGTCGGCTTCGTGGTCGACAAGGCGCACGAGGGCCGCGTGGTGCTGCGCGAAGCGCGCTTCCTGAGCACGTACGACGGGAAGGACCTGAGCACGTACGCGCTCGCCTCGTTCCACCAGATCTCCGCCGGGCACGCCTTCACCCTCGAGGCCTTTGGCCATGGGCGCAGTGGCGTCCACTGCGCCGCGGGCGCGTCGCTGACGCTCGGCCCTGCGCAGAGCGAGTGGCTGTACGTCTACCGTCCAACCTACGTGCTCGAGCTCCCCGAGCAGCAAGCCGAGGCGCTTCGCCCGCCGCACCTTCGCCGTCCACTCTCCTCCCCCTGACCGAGACCTGCCCATGCCCCCCTTCTCCTCTCCCCTTCGCCGCGTGATCGTGTGCGGCGGTCGCGACTTTCACGACGCTGACCAACTCGCGCGGATCCTCGACAAGGTCCACGCCGCTTCTCCCATCGCGCAGCTGGTCACCGGCGCCGCGCCGGGCGCGGACACGCTGGCGGGCGAATGGGCCCGCCGGCAGCTGGCCCTCTCGTCCTCCCCGGAGCCGATCGCGCTCGAGGAGCACCCAGCCGACTGGGGCGTTCTCGGCAAGAAGGCGGGCCCGATGCGCAACGAGAAGATGGCCGAGCTCGGCGCGCACCTCTGCGTGGTCTTTGCCGGCGGGGCGGGCACGGACAACATGCGTGCGTGCGCGAAGAAGCACGGGATCCCGATCCTGCACGTGCCGACGTACCTGGAGCTCCAAGAGCGCCTCGACGGGTTTCTGCCGGCCATTGCCAAGATGAACGCCTCGGCCGCCACGCCCGAGCAGCGCGCGAAGTGGCAGGCGAAGCGCTACGAGCAGCAGCAGGCCTACCAGCGCGCCATGGACCAGCTGACGCCGCTGTTCGGGATCGGGCCGTCCGTGGGGTCGGAGACGCCCGCCGATGAGCGCAGCCACGAGGACGGGCACGCGCCGGACGGGCAGCGGCTGACCGTGCGGCTGGGGGAGTGAGCGATGGCGACGCCTCGCACGCTGCGCGAGCTCACGACGCTGGACGTGGTGGAGGCCTTTGCGGACAGCGCCGAGTTCGTGCTCTTCCTCCGCCTGACGAGCCTGATGGACGCGCCCGAGATGGGCGCGCTGCGCGATCCTCAGCAGCGCCGCGTGGCGATCCTGCGCGGCCCGACGGCCAAGGGCCTCCGCGCGCTCGCAGACTACGCCCGCTTGGGCGAAGGCACGTTCGAGGCGCTGTCGTTCGTGCGCCTCCAGCAGAACGTGATGGGCGCCATGCCGGACCAGCGCCTCGAGCCCCACCACCCGGTCGCGCTCGCGTTCATGGCCGCCTGTGCGCGACACGATATTCTAGGCGGTCACACCCCCTCGCCCATCCAACTGGGTACGCTCGCCTCCGCCTCCGTCCAGACTGTCCGCGTGCTCGTGCGGGCCGGGAAGCTGAGGCTGACGGACAACGCCCAGGTGCGTGCGTATTGCGCCGATCGCCGTGTGCCTGGCTTCGAGGCCACATCGTGAGTGCAACCCGTCCGCCGCCGCCTGCCCGCGTCTGGATCAACGGCTTCACCCTGCCGGACGAGCCCGACGTGCTTCTGACCGCGCACCTCTCGCACGAGAGTGGCGAGAAGGGTTACTACGACGCCATGCTCTCCCACGCCTTCGGGATTGACTGCGCGTTCGGGGGGGTGGTCTACGTGCCCGAGGCGCGGGTGCCCACGCACGCGCAGGATCTCCACGCAGCGGATCTCCTCCTGCACGCGCGCCAGTTGGAGGAGCGAGCGCTCGAGCGGCAGACCCAGGCCACGCGTGCCGCCGAGACCGCCTCGTTCGCGCGCCAGCGCCTCGCGGCCTACGCGAGCGCGCGCTTCAGCCCCCACGTCATCGTGGGCACGTCGCGGCTTCGTCTCCTGAAAGAGGATTTGGAGAAGACCATCCGAAGCTACGATCAGGCAGCGATGGGCTACGAAGCCGAGGCGCTGACGGATCTCGCACAAGCGAGCGACTGCCGGCGGTGGGCGGACGTCGGAGACGCGCCATGAGCCGGCCCGACAAGGCCCCTGGCAGCGCCATCCTGAGTGAGGACGGGCGTTATCGCTACCAGTTGCACCGGAAGGTCCAGTCGCCCTTGCGCTGGAACCGGAGTGCGCTGTTCGTGATGCTCAATCCCTCGACGGCCGATGCGGACCTCATCGACCCAACGCTCGCGACGTGCTTGCTCTTCGCGCGGGAGTGGGGGTGCAGCGATCTCTGGCTCGGGAACCTGTTCGCGTATCGGTCGACCGACTGGAAGGCGTGCCAGCGCGATCCCGATCCGGTCGGTCCCGAGAACGACGCCCACCTGGTCGAGATGGCCCAGAAAGCCGAGATCCTCCTCTGCGCCTGGGGCGCGCACGCCCGCGCCATCCATCCCATGCGCGCCCGGCACGTGGCGAAGCTCTTGCACGCCGCCACGGACAAGCCCCTCTTCGCGCTCGACATCAACAAGGACGGCAGTCCGCGCCACCCGCTCTACGTGCCCCTCGCGACCGAGCCCGTGCTCTTCGGCACCTCCCTCGGCCTGGTCTACCCCCCCAACACGCCCTGGAGCTTGTTCGAATGAAGCACGCCGCGGATGCCACCTACCGAGGAGAGGGCGCCCTCTTCGAGAACCCAGAGCCGTACGAAATGCGCTTCGGGCCGCAGCTGCGCAAAGCGCGCGTGGCGGCTGGGCGCAGCATGGGCGCCGTGGCGCTCTTCTTGGGCGTCTCGGCCACGCGCGTGTCTGACGTCGAGCTCGAGCGCGCCGCGCCCTTCGACGACATCGACATCGACAACGTCGCGCGCTTCCTGCGCATCGACCCGCAGCCGCTCTGGACGCTCGCAGCGGCGGCGCGCGTGGCCTGGGAGAAGGGGCAAGTGCTCGCGTCTGCGGATGCGTCTCGCACGTCCGATCCCCCACCCGACCGTCCTCTGATGACCAACGCAGCTCTCTCCACCCTGCTGGAGGTGACGCGCCTCCTCGCCATGCGCTTTCGCCGCCTCCCGCCCCCCGCTCTCGATCCCTGCGACGGGGCGATGACGCTGCGCTGGGTGTTTCGACCGGGCGTGGCCGAGATCACCCTGGCTATCGCATCGTCCGGCGGGATCACCTGGTCCGCCACGGGCAACGTCGCAGCCAAAGCGTTGGTGGGCGAGGCAGGGCCCGTTCTGCAGCGAGAGGCATTCTACCAGGCGCTTGGGGCGCTCGAGGCCAGGTACCCGTGAGTCGCCACCGCGCCTCTCGTCGCCGGCAGCCCTCGGCCGTGCCGGGGCACTACTGGACGTGCTGGACCAACGCCCAGACGCCCACGTTCATCTCGCCCGCGTACCTCGCCCACATCCGCGTGCTGATGCGTCGCACGTGGCGAGGCGACTGGCGTCCGGTCGCGTGCGTCTCCCTCGAACCCTCGTCGCTCGGCGGTCAGCCGTGGTGGTACGCGGTGACGTTCCACGAGCGCACGGCGCAGACCCAGCGCACGAAGAGATGCGCCACCCGGCGCGAGGGGATGCGCTGGGTCGAGCAGATCACCAACGCGCCCGTCCAGGAGCGCCTGGCGCGCGACCGAAAAGACCGCACGCTGCGACGTCAGGCGCTCCGCGGCTTCTTCAAGCTTCTTCCGGGCGAACAGACAACGCTCGCGGTGCTCTGCGGCATGGCGGTGATCCCCCTCCTCGCGTCCTACACGCTCTTGGGGGCATCGTGATCCTCCTCCGCTACGGCGAACGCCCGTTTTCGGGCAGCCCGCACTACGCGGCCGTCGGGCGCTCGATCCGCGTCGACCGCGACGGCATCCGTCTCTGCCACGAGCTCCGCGACCGTGCGACGGGCGCGTGGCTCGAGCGCTGTGACGCGCTCATGGGCATCACGATCGGCCACGACAACCCCCCGCCCCCTGGCATCTACCACGGCTGGCACGACGGCCCGCAGTGCTGCTTGTGGCTCGGGCGCCTGGCGATCCACTGGAGCGGCAACCCGTGGACGGGCGACTGCCGGAAGTGCAGAGAGGAGGTAGGCGGATGAACGTCGATTTCCTCGGAGCCCACAAGGACGCGCTGCTGTGCCTAGCGCTCCTCGGGTTGTGGCGCATCGCGCGGGCGGCCTGGGAGCTCGGCGCCATCGCCTTCGCCCACCTGCGCGCGCACTTGCTCGCTCGGCTGTCCCCGCCGGATCTCCCTTCGCCCCCCCCTCCGCCCTCCCCGGACGCCCTCGCGTCAGAGAATGCGGCCCTCCGCGAGCGCGTGGCCCTGCTCGAGGACGAGCGCTCCAAGCGAGGCTACCGATGACCGGCCACGACCACGTGCCCACCCGCCCCCGCGCGCTGCCGTACCCCCTCGGGCGCGCCGGCTGGGTCGAGATCGAGCACCACCCCTCGCACACGCTCCAGCACCCGTACCCGACCGCGTGGGCGCTTCGTCCTTGCGACGGCGCCGCCCAGACGACCGTGGCGCCGCTCGCGGTGGTGGAGATCCTGGCCCCGGGCACGGTGCGCTTCCAGTACAGATCCCCCGGCGCCCTCGGGCGGGGGTACCTCCACGAAGGCGAGAGGCCCACGGTCGAACAGGCCATGGCGCGCGTCCTGCGCGATCTCCGAAGCTTCGTCGTGCAGGGGGCGCGCTGGCACGCCCTCTCGGACCTTCGTCGCGATCCGTCCCTCTCCCTCCGCCTCTGGCCGCTGGTGCCTTCATGAGAACGCCCAAGCCGACCGTCGCCCGCCTCGACTGGCTGGCGACGCTCGTGGCGGGCACCTACGTCCGCGTCCACCAGCACAACGGAGAGCACCACACGGCGAGGGTGTTCGAGCCGAGTGGCACGTGGAAGAGGCGGGGCTGCCCCATCGTGCTGACAGGCCCGTGGGGCCCTCGCTTCGAGAGCAAGGGCAACCGGGCGGGCCTGTCCGTGGATGGGCACTGGCTCGAGGAGGCCACCGGGGCGGACATCGCCGAAGCCAAGTACGTCGAGCGGGTGACCGCGCTCGCGCGTCGCCTGTACCAGGCCGTACACGAGGGACGTCCGCACGATCGGGGCGCCCCGCGCCTCGACGAGGAAGCGTTTGCGATCCTGCACGCCGAGCTCGACCGGGCGAAGGTGCGCCGGTGACCCGCAGGCGCCGCCCCTCCAACCCCGTCGCCCGGTCGTGCGTGCCCGGCGCGCGCTGGGAGTCCCGTGCCAACGGCTGCGGAGGCGTCACGCACGCCCTCGTCGCGGCGCGGCGCACCCGCTACGGCTACCGGCGCGTCTACGCGCAGATCGCCGTCCTCGTCGGTCCGCCCGCGCGCTGGTGTCCGCGGAGCGTGTACCTCTGGTTGCCGCTGCCTCTCCCGGACGCTGGCTACCGGGCGATACACCTCGGGCCCTTCACGCGTTCGAGCGCGGTAGCGAAGACGAAGCGCCTGCTCGAGCAGCGGGTGCTTCGGGCGCTCCGGCAGCACGGCGTGGTGGCGTGGGACACCTGCATGCGCCACCGCGAGAACCCGCCCACCAACGAAGAGTGCGACGCGTACTTCGAGGCCCTGCGCGCTGGCCTCCCTCCTCCGAACGCCGCGGTCGCGGCTTGGTTCGCGGACAAGACCGCCTGCTTGTGGTGACGCTTGAAGCGGACGCGCCGCGCGCGTCGCTTGCTGCCTGCTGTTCGAGAGAGATCGAGAGAGAGCCCATGTCCCGTCGCCGCCGTCGCCCGTCCCGCCCCGTGCTGCCCACGCGCCTGCCGCGCACCCGCTGGATCGTCGGCGCCCCGAGACAGCTCACGCTCCTCGACCAGACCGACTCCATCTGGGGGATGATCATGCCCATGCCCGACGGACGAGGCTGGGGGCTCGCGCTGCGGAACCTGCTCTACGAGGCCGAGCCCATGGTCACCTGGCAGGATGCTTCGGTCTCGCTCGTGGTGTGGCTGCAGGCCGACGCGGACGTGCCGCTGCCGGACGCCTCGTCGCCCGAGGAAGCGGACAAGGCGTGGCGGGTCGTGCGCTTCACCCGCAAGCGCACGGCGATGCGCTACCTCGAGCACGTGGTGGGGCTGTGGTACGACCGGGCGCGCCGGGAGGCCCGCGATATCCAGGTGTTGGTGCGCGCGCTCCGCGCCACGTTGGCCAAGGTGCGTGCGTCTCGACAGACGGTGCATCCGTGAGAGCGCTGCCGCCGTCCGCGACCGCGCCCACGCTCCCTCTCACCACCCAGGCGACCTTCCAATCGCTCTTCGCCGAGCTCGTGCCGCTGATGCACGCCTACGCCACGTGCCCCGCCACGGTGGCGTGCGTGCACGAGGCGTGGGGCAACCTCGAGCGCGCGCGTCGCTGGATGACCGAGGAGCAGTTGGCGTCCGGGCTTGCTCCCCCCCCGGGCCCGCTTCCGGAGGACCTATCCGCGCGCGTCTGGCTGCTGCTCGGGCTCTTGCACAACCAGGCGAAGCGCCCGACCTCGGACGCGAGTGAAGCGCGCCGCGCGCCCCTCGTGATCGGGTACCTGCAGCAGGCGATGGTCCTGGTGCAGCACGGCCTGTGGGCCGCCCACGCCTCGCCCGAGCCCCAGGGAGCCCCGACGTGACCGCCCGCCTCTCGCGGCGACCCTCGCGACGGGTCCAGCGCTCGCGCGTGCCCGGGCACACGTGGGTGCGCCTGCGCGCCGCCCTGCACCGGCAGATCCTCTGGCGCCTCTACCCCGACGGGGCGCTCGAGGACGTGGGGTTCGTGACGGAGGCGCGCGGCGTCGATCCGGACCGGTGGTTCGGGATGGACAAGGTCGTCGCGAGCGGCGGCTTCTTCCGCACGCGCGCGGAAGCCATGCGGGTGATCGAGGATCGTGTGCTCTTCCCGCGTGGGCGTCTGTGGAGTCGGCTGGACGACGCCAACGGCACCCGCCCGTGGAAATGGGTCTGCACGGATCCCGAGTCGCTCTGCGGTCGCTGCGGGGGCGAGCGCGGCGCCCTCTGCGCCGCCCTGCGGACGTGCGCCTCTCGTCCGGGCGCGGCCTCCCCGAGCACCACCGGCGACCGCTGGAGCCATCCCGAGGGCGCGGCGATCGAGCCCGAAGCGTCGACGTGCGACGCGTTCCAGAGCTGGCCCACCCAGCTGCGAGGCTGCTGGACGTGGGGGCACCCCCTCACGCCCTCCACGCGCGAAGGGCACTTCCTCCGTGCGGTGCAAGTCACACCCGGCGGCACCGGCGGCGCTTGGCGGGGCTACGGCCTCGACGCCGAGGACCGCTTCGTGCTCTCCGAGCACACGCACGCGGTGCTCGTGCACGCGCCCCCCTTCGGGCCAGGCCTCCCCCCGAACGTCCAGCTTCACCTCGGCTACCGCGGCTACCGCATCCTGCGCACGGTGCAGGAGGCCATGCGCCAGAACGCAGACGATGATCCCTGCGACACGGGCGGGAGGGGCGCATGAGCGCGCCGCTCAAGCCCTTCTTCGGCTACTTCGGGAGCAAGGCTGCGCTCGCGTCGCGCTACCCGCCGCCGGGCAATTACCTGACGCTCATCGAGCCCTTCGCGGGATCGGCCGGCTATGCGCTTCGGACGCCTGCGCGCCAGGTGCTGCTCTGCGACACGAATCCACGCATCTGCGGGATCTGGCGCTACCTCATCGCGGCGCGTGAGTCGGAGCTCGTGCGCCTGCCGCTGCTTGGCCCCGATAGCTCGGTCGAGGATTTTGCGATCCCGCCCGAAGCGCGCGATCTCATCGGCTTCTGGCTCGGGCGGTGCCTGTCGTCGCCGCGGCTTCGTCCGTCGAAGTGGAGGCGCTCGGGCAAGTGGCCGAGCACGTTTTGGGGGGAGAACATCCGCGCGCGGATCGCCGCGCAGGTGGGGGCGATCCGGCACTGGCGCGTCCGGTGCGCCTCGTACGAGACGCTGCCCATCGTGCCGGCCACGTGGTTCATCGACCCGCCCTACGTGGGCGCGGGCCACCGCTACCGGAAGAGCGCGTCGCCCGTGGTGCACGCCGACTTGGCCCTGTGGTGCCAGCAGCGCGAGGGGCGCGTCATCGTCTGCGAACAACTCGGCGCCGACTGGCTGCCGTTTCAGCCACTCGCGACCATCCGCACGGTCGGCGGCGTCTCGCGCGAGGTCGTCTGGACGAAACGCGCGCCCCTCTCGCAGGCCCCGCACCACGACGATCCATGAGGGCCTGCGCGCTCGCGGTCGCGACGTCGCGCTGCACCTCGCACGTGCACGTCTGCTGGCACTTCCCCTTCTCCTGGCAGGTTGCCCTGGACCAAGGCCTCTGCCCGCACGAACACGAGCTCATCCGTCACTGCGAGGACGAGGCGGAAGAGGCCTTCGTCCACCTCGCGTACGTGCTGCTCCCTCGGTATCCGACGCTCACGCGCGAGATTCTCTACCAGCAAAAGCTGATAGTGGTGTATCTGTCGTGTGCGACGTGGCTTCGAGAGGCCGCCGCTGGTCGATGCAAGCTGTCCCCCACCCGAGAGACGAGAGGGAGCCATTCCCCATGACGCTGACCGTGCACCCGCCGCACCCCGATCTGGCCGCGCCCGAGACATTCCTGTCCACCCGCGAGGCGCAGATCATCGAGCGTTACCTGGTCACGCAGGGCCGCTGGGCGAGCATCCACGGCTTCCGCTCCGGCGGCGGCCTGCGGGTGCTCTACTCGCAGCCGCGCAAGGAGACGCCCAACGACGTGGCCGCGATCCCGCGAGGCCCGCGCGTCTACGCCGAGGCCATTCAGGTCAAGGAAGCCTGGCGCATTCTGGCCGACGACATCACGGCCGGCGGGCGGGATTACCTCGACGTCTACGGCAAGACGGAGACGCACTACCTCACGGGCACGACCGAGGCCTCGTGCGGCCTCGACCCGTTCGTGCTTCGCGGCGCGAGCCTCGACGTCTGGGTGACGAACCACAGCATCTGGTGCCGCATCGACACGTACGCCGAGGAGTGCGCCCCGCCAGAGATGATAGACCGCGCGTGTGCGGGCGAGCAGGGCCTCTCGTGGACGGACAGCCGTGGGTTTACGTTCCTGTTCGTGCCGAACGGGGACGGGCGCTCCTGTCAGATCGACACCATCGACTGGCCCGAGGGACGCACGGAGGAGGAGAGCAGCTACGGCCACTGGCCGTGCACGCGGACGGGGGACGCGCCGCTCGCGGCAGGCGGCAACAACCTCGGTCTCGCCATCGCCAAGGCCATCGTGGCGCCCGAGGTCGAGGAGATCTGCGAGCCGCGCGCTCCCCAGACGCTCCCGTCACCGCTGCCCCCCGAGCGCCCGTGAGCAGCCTTGCGACCATCCGCCAGACGTACGAGATCTGGCCCCGCCTGTTCCTCGGCCGCGTGCCCTTCGAGGGCGAAGCGTTCGAGCAGGACATGCTCGTCTGCTGCGAGGCCTTCCTGCCGTCCGGCGTGACGTGTGCCGGCGGACCCGAGGCCATCGTGCACGTGCCCTTCGTCGATGGGGAAGGGCCCGATGACGTGGCGGAAGGCTGGCGGCTGGCGCTCGATCTCTCGCGCCAGGTGGCGATCGCCTGGCGCTCGGGCAAGTCCATCCGCATCTCGTGCCTGGCCGGGCTCAACCGCTCGGCGCTCGTGATGGCCCTCGTGCTCGTGCGCCTCGGCCTCTCCCCAGACCACGCCGTGGAGCGCGTGCGCTGGAAACGCGAGAGTGATCTCTGCCTCAAAAACCAAGCGTTCGCCCAGCACGTGCTCCTCCACGCGGTCTCGGTCATCGCGTCCGAACCCCCTCTCCCGTTAGCCTCTCCCTCCTCCCGAAAGACCCCGCCCATGATTGTTGAGATGGTGTTTGACGAGACGCTCCCCCCGCAGCCTCTGCCCTCCGCGCAGCAGCGCATGAACGCGCTGGACGCCTTCCTGACGCTGGCCGACACGGCCCTGGCGCGCTGCTGGCAGCGGGTCAACCAGGCGTACCCGTATCCGCGGGACTTCCCGCTGGAGGACATCTGCGCGCCCGACGACCGCGTCTTTCTGCTGCGCCTCTCCGCGACGGGGCTCGCGGTCGAGGAGGCGCGGCGGTACACGAGCAAGGTGCTCGGCGTGCCCTGGGACTACCTCGACGAGCCGGCGGACAAGACGCCGACCGAGACGCTCCACCTCAGCCTGCGGGACGCGCACGCCGCGCTCGACCGGGCGCGGGCGTTGGTGCTGTCGTGGGAGGGCGATCTGCCCGTGCGCGAGGACAGCGCGCGGATCGCGGCGCGTCTGCTGCTCGTGCAGGACGATCTCCCGTCGCTCGTTCGGCTGGGGGCGCTGCTCGAAGGGGCCTTGTCCGCGCGCACGGACGCGCTGAAAGCGAGCACGCCCAGTGTCCCCTGATGGCCGCGCCGCCTCGCAGCAGCGCCTCCGCGCGCTCGAAGCGCGCACCGACGTGGCCCGCGCTTACTTGCATGGCTGTTTCCTGCGCCTCGCGCGCTCGTACACGCCGCCGCCGCCGCGCAGCCAACTGGAGGACGTCTGCTCGCCCGAGGAGCGCCTCTTTCTGATGCGCCTCCGCGCGTGCGACGGGGCCATCGACGCCGCGGTGGCGCACGCGGCCGATCTCTTGGCGGCCTGGAAGGAAGACAGGGACGCGCCCGACGCCCCCCAGGCGCCCGAGAAGGCGCAGGCGCCCCTTCGCGTCCACCTGCATGCCGCCCTGAACGCGTTGTACGACGCCAGCGACGTGGTCCTGGGGTGGAAGGATCTGCCCGTGGCCGAGGACGGCCATCACCTCTGTGCCCGTCTCGCGATCGCGAAGGATAGTCTGCCCATGCTGGCCCGTCTGAGCGAGGGCCTCGAAGGACCTCTGCTGTCGCGCGAAGCCGCGCAGAAAGCGAACACCCAGGATGCCCACCGATGATGTGGTACCCCCGGCGCCGCAGGTCTGCGCCCTGGCGCCCGCGCTGTTCGAGCTCTCCTCCGAAGGTCTCGGCGCCGCCCTGGTCGGGTTCGTGGTGCCGCTCTTGTGGATCCGGGGCCACGTCGAGCAGATCCGCGAGCGGATCCAAGCGCGCTGGCCCAACGACGTTGCCCAGGGGCCTCGTGCGCTGCCCGACGTGTGGTGCGCGTACGCGCGCCAGTTGCTCGCGCTCGTCCGGGCGAGCCAGGAGCTCGAAGCGTTCGTGCTGATGGAGGCCCAGCCGGGCTTCGCGCTGCCGGCGGGGCTCGCGGTCGACGTGTACGGCGAAATCTCCGTCCAGAACCGCCTGCGCGCCTGCAAGATGCAGCTGGACGTGCTGCGGACGCAAATCCGCCTGCTTCTCTCGGACGACACGCCTGCGATGGATCGGGCGCAGGCGCGCATCACGCTCTGCGATGGCGATCTCGAGCTCCTCCGCGCGCACGCGGAGTCGCTCGAGCGCGTGCTCGTCGGCCCGCAGGTGGTGACGCCGTGACCGCCCCCGAGCCGGGCGTCGTGACCGAACAGCAGAACGAGGCCTGTCGCGTGCTGTCCCTGCAGCACGCGCATGCGGCCGATTACATTCTTTCGACGCTCCTCGCCCGCGTCGAAAGGGCGTACCAGGCCGCCTCCTACCCGAGCGACGTGCAGGTCGTGGTCGACTGGATGGTCCGCTGGCGCGCGCTCTTCGCCGAGCTGGTTAGCTACGTTGTGGAGCAGAACGCGTGGTCGCGCGACGTCACGCCCAAGGAGAAGCTCCTCCTGCTGCCCCCCCGCCCCGGCCTCCCCGGTGGCCTGCACAACGCCCGCTACCAGATGGTACTGACCGTGCACGAGGCCAGCCTCTCCCGCGGGATGCGCCGCCGCGGGAACCTCACCCGCTTGCAAGACCGCGCCCGCCTTCTGGTGATCGAGTACGACCACGTGCGCGACCACCTCGACGCGCACCGGGCGGACGCGGACGTGCGGATGCAGGAAGCCCGTCGCGTCTGGAGGACACGGGCATGAGCGATCCGGCTGGCCACGCGGCGCGCTGGAAGGCGTTCTACGCGCCTCTCCGCGAGGCCGAGGAGCACCTCACCCTGCTCCGCCTCCGTCTCGAACGGGCGCTTCCTGTCCGCCCACGAGGCGCGCCGCCACGTCACCCGGTCCCCGACGCGGGGCCTCTTCACGCGCTCCACCGCTGGTGCGGGGTGATGACCACGGCCCTCCATGCAGCCACGGGATACGCGCGCGTGGAGGGGCATGCCGCGGGGCCCGTTCCCACGCCCTCGGTTCCGCTCGGGCGCGGGGCGGGCACCTCCGTCCGGGAGCGGCTCGAGCGCGTCCAGTATCTCGTCGCGGCGTCCCTGGTGTACGCGGAGGCCTTCTGTCCCGGCGTCGGCGATCCGCGCTTGGAAGCGCGCTTCTTCGTGCTGCAGGCCGAGCTCGACCACATCTTCTCCCACGTGAACCTGGACGAGGCCGAGAAGACGCTCGTCGCGCTCACGCGGCAGGTGGACCCGTGACGCCGCGCCCGCTGACGCTCGTGTATGCCTGCTCGGAGAGCGGCCTCTACGCGCTCGATGACCGCATCCCGTGGGACGAGCCCGAGGATCGCCAGCACTTCCGCCGGATCACCATGGGGCACGTGATGCTCATGGGGCGCCTGACCTGGGCGAGCATCGGCAAGCCATTGCCCGGGCGCACCACGATCGTCGTCAGCACCCAGCCGCGCGAAGCGCTCGACCTGCCCGATGGCGTGCTACTCGCCGCGCACCCCGTAGCCGCGCTGGCGCGCGCGTACGAGATCGATCCCTCGCCGTGTGTGGTGAGCCCGTACGTAGGCATGGCGCTGCTCGAGCACCTGACCGTGCTCGAGCGCACGATCGTCAAGATGGAGCCCGAGCGTCGCGGCGGCACCTTCCGGGTGATGCGTCTGCACCCCGAAGCGCCCGTCCATGTCGACGCCGGCTATCGCCCCGGTCCGCCTCACACGCTCTTTTCAGCGATCGATCGCCCCGCGTGGACGCTGGCCTCGCTGCGCGAGACGGACACGCTGCGCTTCGAGCGGTGGGAGCGCCCGTGAGTCGCCGTCGCCTCACCACGGGCCACGTCCGCACCCGCCACCCCTCGTTTCGGTGGGAGACAACCGACCACCGGATGTGGGCCCTCGTCGACCGCGCGGACAACACCATCGCGGCCGAGGTCGAGGTGCACGACTACGTCCACTTCTGTCACGTGTGGATCTGGGAGGGCCACTGGCCGCACCGCATCTTCCACCGCAACGCGCGCCTCCGCCCCGCGCTGCGCGAGGCCGAGGCACTCGTGATGCGCGAACGGCAGCGTGCGGCGGCGCGGACGTTAGACCGCGACGGGCGCCTTGATCGCGGGATGCGGATCGTACCCCTCGAAGCGGATGTCTTCGCTCTGCCAGGTGACCAGCCGCTCGAGGCGGTCGTGGTGGAGCGACCACGGGCGCCCGAGCACGAGGTGCGGCGCCGGGCGCACGTCGCGGGCGAGCTGCGTCCGGGCTTGGTCGAGATGGTTCTTGTACAGGTGCACGTCGCCGAGGGTGTGCACGAGCTCGCCCACGCGGAGTCCGGCCGCGTCCGCGAAGAGGTGCGTGAGGAGCGCGTAGCTCGCGATGTTGAAGGGCACCCCCAGGAACGCGTCGCCCGAGCGCTGGTACAGCTGACAGGAGAGCGCCCCGTCCTGCACGTACAGCTGGAAGAGCGTGTGGCAGGGCGGGAGCGCGACCTGGGTGGCCTCGTGGGGGTTCCAGCCCGAGACGAGGATGCGCCGGCTATCGGGCGTCGTGCACAGGGCGTCGAGCGCGACCGCGATCTGGTCGACGCCCGCGGACGACCAGTGCCCCACGCCCCCCCTGCTCCCGAAGCGGCGCCACTGGTGGCCATAGACCGGGCCGAGCTCGCCCGGGATCCGCCCGAAGCGGGCGCATTGTTCGGGGGTCGCCCATTCGTCCCAGATCGTGACGCCTTTCTCCTGCAAGGGCGCCACGTGCGTTTCCCCGCGGAGCATCCAGAGAAGCTCCTCCACGACGCTCTTCGTGTGGATCTTCTTCGTGGTGAGCAGCGGGAAGCCCTCGGTCAGATCGAACCGCATCTGGTAGCCGAAGAGGCCGAGGGTGCCGGTGCCAGTGCGGTCGGTGCGGGGTTTGCCGCGGGTGAGGAGATCGTCGAGGAGGCGGAGGTAGATCTGCATGGGGGGCGCACGCTACCCCGCCCGCCCGTCCGAGGAAAAGCGCCGTGCTTCTGTTTTCCGCGCGCCCGCGGTACGCTTGGCCCGTGGCGAAACGCGATCTGATCCTGGCCTTCTTCTCCCAGCCGTCGAAAGCGACGGATCCCCAGCGCTTCGTCTATGCGAACCCGGAGTGGAAATCGCAGCCGTTCGTGTACGCCGTGCCGGACAAGCCCAGCTGCGTGGGGCTCTCCCGCCCGCAGGGGCCGCGCCCGTGCCCGGAACCGAACAAGCAAGGGTACAGCTGTCCGGGCGGCATCGTGGACGAGTGCTCGGGCGGCATCCGGGATTTCGGCTTCGCGACGTCGGTGCGCGAGCACATCGCCCAAGGCGGCGGCAGCCCCCTCGCCTATTACACCAACCAGGCCACGAAGCTCTCGGGCGGCGACACCTGGGGCCGCATCGCGGTGGTGACGTTCAGCGCCGGTCACTCGGGCGCGCGGCAGGTGATGGCCATCGACGCCGACCAGATCGACACCTACATCAGCCTGGACTCGCTGACGCTCGCGCGGGACGGCAACGGGAAATTCATGCAGTACGCCGAAGGGGGCCTCGGCATCAGCAGCTACGTGCCGATGGGGATCGGCGGCTTCGACGCGTCGTGCATGAGCATCTACCTGCACACGGACATCACGACGCCGGGCGTCTCGAGCACGCGTGACTCGGCGAAAGCGGTCTTCAGCGAGCTCCGCTGGACCTGGGACAACATGCAGAAAGCCCTCACGAACCCGAGCGAGGGATTCGCGTGGCTGAACCCGGAGTACCCCACCCAGCGCCTCGTCGAAGGGCCGCGCCAGTGGTGGCCGCGCGATGGCGCGCACCCCGATCCGGTGGTCGAGGACCGCATCGGCAACAACTTCCGCATCCATCTCCCCACCAACGTCTCGAACCAGATCGATGGCCACCGGGCGTGCGGGGCGGACTTCCAGCGCGCGATCTTCGACACCTTCCTGATGCCGCGGTGGAACAACCCGTCGCAGTTCAGCTGCATCGGGCAGGGGTGTATCAACCCGTTCTCGAAGGATCCGCCGCTCTCGGGGCTCGGCGGCTACGGGGGCCTCGGGCGCGGCTTCGGCATGGTGCAGGCGCCGACGAGCCGCTACGTGGACTGGGACGCGATGCTCTCGCGTTGGCAAGCGGCGGGGCTCTTCCGCTGGGATCTCTTCTACAAGGGCCTCGCCGCGTTCGGCGGCGCGGCCGTCGCGGCGGCCCTCGCCCACGCTGCGCTCAAGGACTGAACGATGCCGCATCTCGACGCGCCCGGCATGGGCACTCTGGGCCAGGACGGGCCCTTCCTGGGCCAGACCGTGGCCGACGCCCTCGACGAGGCTGACGAGGCGCAGGACCGCTTCGACCAGAAGCAGAGCGGCGCCCTCGCGCCTTCCCTGCTGCAGTCGGCCTCTCCGGACGTGGGGTTGCCCCCGCCCTCCGGCGCTCCGCCCGTGGCTGGCCAAGGCGCTCCCTTGCCACCCCCTCTCCCTTCCTCGGGCCCTCCGGGGGGGCGTCCGCCGGGGTACGACGTGGGCGGCAGCCATGGCTCGCGCTCGCGCGGGGCGGCGACGCTGCTCGCGGCCGTCGCGTCCGCGGCGGCGCTCGGGCTCTACCTGCAGGACCCCAAGGGGGCGGTCGTGGGCTTCCTGGGCGCCGGCTCGCTCGCGAACCTCTACCACGGCAAGAGCGGCGCGAGCTCGCCCGATCCCGCGGTCAAGACGGACGCGATCGTGACGGGTCTGCTCTCGGCCGTCGGGTTGTGCGCGGCCGTGTATTTCGGCTATGGGCTGTACAAGGAGAAGCGCGCCAAATGAGCGAGTCGACCGAGAACGGGCCCAACTATGGGATGGGCTTCCTGCTGCGTGGGTTCCCGAATTTCGAGGACTACTACCAGGGCCTCCCCAACAGCCGCCCGATCGCCCTCTCGCCGGCCAAGTCGGGCAACCAGGGCCGGGACAAGCAGGCGAAGGCGAATTACGACCGTCTCTCGCAGCAGCTCGCGAAGCAGGTGAACGGTCTGTCGCCGGCCGCGGCGTCGGACGGTGTGGACGGGTCGACGAGCCCGAACCTGCTCGAAGCGCTGCCGATGGCCTTTGGCGTGAACAGCATGTTCTTGCTGCCGCGCCCGCCCGACAACATGACGATCACGTACGAGATCATCTGGCGGATGCTGACGCCGGACACGTACGATAAGACGAACAAACCCTTTCAGCTGGCAAGCGAGGGCTACCGGTACGTGGATCAGGGCGTGCAGTCCACGAACGGTTTCTTCCCGGCCGGGCAAGGCGTCTTCTCGGGCAAAGCCGCGGAGCGCTCGCTGATCTTCTCCGTCTCGGAGACGATTCGCCTCACCTCTCCGCAGGCGACCGATCGCCCGGAGGCGTACCGCACGATTCAGACCGCGCGCGACCTGGCCATCATCGCGTCGCCCGCGTACGGCGCCGAGGTCACGCTGGTCAGCCCGCAGGGAGAGGGAGCGGTCGAAGCGACCTTCCAGGACGGTCCCATCCTGCCGTTCGAAGGGTACAACGGCGAGGTCAACTCCGCGACGGGCAAGCGGTACGTCTTCGCAGAGTACGGCCAGACGCCGATGGGCGGCTTCCAGGTGGGCGCCGGCATCGGAACGGGATCGCCCCCGCCGGAGCGCGCCGAGCGCGCGGCGCAGTACCGCACGCAGACGTCGCACGTTTCGTACACCACGCGCGCGAAGGGCAACGAGTGCCTGGTGCTGGTCTACTCGGGCTCGAGCCCGGACAACTACAACTTCGACATCGGCGTCGACCTGTACGTGTCGAAGTTCTTCGGGCGCGGCGGGTTCGAGGATCCCGTCTCGCCCGATGGCTTGCCCTACGGCGTGATCGTCGTTCCCGGCTGGGGCTAACGGAGCGCGCCGCGCCCGTCGTGCGCGCCGGTTCGGGCGCACGAGCTTCGTGCTGGCGCTCGCGGCGAGGGCGAGCGCCTGGGGCACGACGAGCGCGCCGAGGTGGACGGCGATGTCCTCGGGCTCGAGGAAGCTCGCCAGCACCAGGGCGAGGCTCTCGGTGCGGATGGCCTCGGTGCGCGAGACCGCCCCCTTGCGCGGTCGCAGCTTGCGCCGTCCGTTCGGGGCGAAGGAATCCGCAAGGCGGATGACGTCGTCGGAGGCGATCACGACCTTCTGCGGGCCGTCGGCGAACCCGGCCAGGGCCGAGCTCGCAGCCTGGAGCGCGATCTCGCTGAGGTACAGCTTCGACAGCCCGGGGGCGCGCCGGGCCGCGTAGCGGTACGCGCCGAGCTCGCCCTCGACCGAGAAGTCGAACCCGCCCTGGACGTGGTCCCAGTCGTGCACTGCGCGGGCCATCCAGTTCGTCTTCTCGTCCCAGAGCGGCGTCTCGCTCCCGCCCTGGTACACGAACATGCGCCGGTTCACCTGCACGTCGTGCGCGAGCTCCTCGAACGTCCGGTACGGGTCCCGCTGCGTGAAGACGACCGCGATCTTCTGCTCGAGCTGCCGGAACTCCCGGTGCACCGCGCCAGCCTGCTCGCGCGCCCAGGCTTGCACCGCGGGGCTGTCGCCCTGGTCGACGCCGAGATCGTAGGCCGCGGCGAGCTTCTGGACGTCGGACGAGGTGAGGCGCATGGGGCCAAGGGTACCAGCGCGCCTCGGCCCCGAGAAGTGCCTCAGCGGCGCAGCGGGCACGTCTGGTACTCGAGGACGCCCACACGCTTCTTCCAGCGGATGCGCGAGACGCTCCGCGCGCTGTTGATCACGGTCGTCTGCCCAATACGCTCGCTGCCCGGGCACTCGTGGATGTGGCCGCAGAGGATCAGGCGCGGCGCGAGATCGCCGAAGCTCGACCGCAGCGAGTCCGCGAGAGGCGCGTTGCCCCACGCGCGGTCGGGCGGGCCCGCGAGGGCACCCTGCGGCGGACAGTGGGCAAGCAGGATGTCGTCGGGGTACCAGCGTGCGGAAAGGTGAAGCACGCGCTCGACGAGCTCGGGCGCGGTGCACTCCCCCTCGAAGGCGCCACCCATGAACGGCACGTACCTGCAGCCGAGGAACGTGCCCCCCGCGACGGAGACGCGCGGGTTCGGGCGACTCCCGGGGAGCGTCGCCTGGACGCCGAGCGTGCCGAGCTCACGCTCGACCCACGCCTCGCTGAGCGCGTCGTGGTTGCCCAGGCACGCGACGAAGGGGCGCCCTCGAAGATAGGCGGCCAGCGCCGGTCCCTCGTGCCGCAGCCATTCCATTTGGTAGCAGATGAGGTCGGCCTGCGATCGCATGGGCGGATCGGGCAGCCAGTCGCCCGTGTGGCAGAACACGTCGAAATCGTCCCCGAACGTCTGCTCGATCCGCTCGAACGCAATCGCGCCGTGCGTGTCCGAGACGTGCAGGATGCGGAGCGCGTCGTCGCTCACGGCGCGCTCCCTGCGACCATCAGCGCGGGTACGTCCGTCCGCGCATCGCGCCCGCCCTGCGCGCCGCGCGCTGCTGGGGAGAGAGCGCGAACCACGCGCGATCCCTCTCCGCCTTCCACGCCGCGCGGTCGGCCTCCTCCTTGGCGCGCCGCTCGGCCTTCACGGTGCGGAGCAAATCCAAGAAAGGCCTCGCGCCGCTCTTGCCCCTCGCGTCGAGGAGCTCGGAGAACATCTCCACCTCGATGCAAAGCTCCACCACGCGGAGAGGTTCGCCGGCTTGGCAAGCGGCGGCGACCCGCGCGTCGTAGGAGGCGATCATTTCGTGGGGCACAAGGCGGTTCGAGGCGACGTTCATGACGAGAGGACGTGCCAAGAAACAAGATCTGACAACGCAGGCGATCGTCCTCTTTCACGAGAAGCCCTCGAACCCTTCCCAGGCCTTCTTCCAAAGGGCCAGGTGCTCCGGGTGGTCGACAAGCCTCATCCACGGATACGACCGCGCCCAGCGGACCGGCCGCTTCGGACGGTGGTCGCGCCGCCGTTTGCGTCGCGAGGGCTTGGTCACGGCGCCACGCAGCGCACGGTCTCGTCGATCACCTTGCAGACCTTGTTGTCCTCGCAGACGATCCCCTGGCAGGCCGTGTCCCGTTCGGGCGGCGTCTCGACGCCGCCCCCATCGGCGCAGGAGAGCGGGAGAACGGCCAAAAACACCACCAACGCGCGCCGCGCGAGAAGGGCTCTCACGGCCTACCCCTGATCCTTGTCCGCGACGAACGTGGTCACGATGACGAACGTGCCCTTGGGACCGCACCCCTCGCAATCCGGCGTCTGACTCGGCAGAGCTTCCACGGGCAGCAGGTGCCGGAGCTCGACCCACTTGTCCGCGCCCTCCGGCCAGAAGCCCTCCTCCTCGTGGCTGCGGGTAGAGAACCGAACCCCCTCGAACGTTGTCACCTTGGTCGGCATGCGGCATGTTCCCTTCGTGAAAGTATCAGCTTGTCCTGATAGGGCGCCCCATTGACGCTGTCAACGCCCGCTACTGCACGTCGCGCGCGAGCAGCGCATCGAAGAGCAGACCTCTGAACCGATGAGGCCGAGGCGGATGCAAGCGCAACTGGTCCTCCCACGCGCGCTCCTCCTCTTCGCGACGGCGATCGTCGATCGCGCTCTCGACGCGGCCGGCGGCAACGTCGCGCTCGAGGAAGCCGTGCGTCGCGACCGCCGCGAACGTCACGGCCTCGTCGGGCGAGCAGATCGGCAGGAGCGCTTCGAGGCGCGCGACCCAGCCCTCGAGCGATCGCGTGGGCGGGCGCTTGCCCCTGGCCTTCTCCCACAGCAGCGGACCGACCTTGCGCCACAGCGGTCCGTCGACGAATTCCTTGAGCGTCATGGCCGCCGTGAACCCGTCCGTCCATGGCGTCAGGCAGTGCCGCTTGCCCACCAGGAGCGCGTGGGTGGAGGCGACGCCTGCGAGCGCGAGCAAGACGTCCTTGTGCGCGCGCCAGGCGCCCTCGAGAGGCTCCCACTCGCCCGATACCTCGGACGAGGGGACGGGCAACGCGCGCGCTTGCGCGAGCAGGGCGTCGAGACGGGCGTGCGTCCCCTCGAACGTGCGGAGCGACGGGCCTACTCCGTCCCGCTCCTCATCGAGGAGCTCGCCCACGACGGCGCTCAACTCATCGTTGCGGAAGTCGCCGTAGATCTCCCACTCGCTCTGGTACTCGCCGAGGCGCGCGCGCCGATCCGTGCGCGCGGTCATGATGCGAACGCCTCGGGCGGGAGATCCTCACATCCGCGCGCGGCGTCGCCCTCGATGGGTGGCTTCCCGTCGAACGGCCGGGCGAAAAGCTCGTGCCCAGGGACGCACCCCCATTTGCGCACGTAGCGGGCTTCGTTGGCGCGAAACTGCTCGTGCGAGACGACCGGTCGCTCGGGATCGCGCAGTTGCGTCTTCGACCCGCCGTGCGTCGAGCGCGCGCTCTCGATGGTGATCTCGGTCTTGCGCCCGGTTGCTTGGGCGAGCAGGTGGAGGCGCCGGTGCATGTCGTTGTCCTCGAAGTAGGCTTGTTTGAAGCCTTCGTCGAAGCCGCCCGTGAGGCGCAGGAACCGCGCCGGCTCCACCGCGAAGAGCGTGTAGCCACAGCTGCCACGGTCGCCCTTCAGGTGGTGCCCGGTCGCGAGCAGCGCGGTGCCGTGCGAGAGGATGCCGGTGGCGAGCGCCGCGAGCGCTCCTGGCGCGAGCACGACGTCGTCGTTGGCCACGATGGCCACGTCGCAGGCGGCGTCGCGGGCGCGTTCGAGGCCCTCGTTCCAGGAGGCCGCCACGCTGCGCTCAGGGTGGCGCCAGTTGTCGAGCACCACGGGCAGAACGGGCGCGTCGACCGAGGCGAAGAGCGCGGCGAGGCCCTCGAAGTACGAGAGCGTGGGCACCACCAAGGCGATGTGGCGGCTGGTGTACGGGCGGGTGGGGGGCGTCATCGGGGTGGCGGTTTCGCTTTCGTGCGTCGGGGGTTGTTGGGCGTGGTCCGAAGGTACAGGCGCTCGATGGTGCGCACCACGCCCGCGCGGGCCTTCGCGTAGTCCTGAATCACCTCCACGGGCAGCGGGCTGTACAGGTCTCCGGTGAGCTCGAGGGCGAGATCGCCGCGGATGTCTTCCTCGAGCGACTCGTGGGTCAGCAGATCGATGGCCTCCTGCCAGGCAATGCGCCGCAGGGTGCGCGCGGTCGGGTGCTTGCCAAGCGGCGTCGTCACGAGGCGTCGTGCGACGGGGGCAGGGGGAGGCGTTCGTCGCCGCCCGAAAGCGTGCGCTCGAGCGCGTCCAGGTTGTACAGGAGGCCATTCTCGTAGGTGTAGAGCAGGCAGCCGACGTTCTGATCCAGCTGCGCCTGGACCATGTCGTCGGCGTGCTTGCGGAGGTACGGAAGATGGCGGCGTGCCTCCTGCAGCTGCCGCCGCGCGCGCACGAGCGCCGTGCTGCACGCGAGGAGGAGCACCAGGGCTACCGCGAGCGGCCACCAGGCCGCCATCATGGGGACGCGCTCTCCTGTAGGGCGAGCGCACGGAGGCGCGCCTCGACGCCGCGCTCTTCACCCAGGCGCGCAGCTGCCGGAGGGCCTCTTCTTGCGCCTCTCGCTCGGTCCCGAACGCGAGGCGCGTGGGGCTGACGTAGTCGCCCTCCTTGCCCTCCTGGACGCCGTGCACGAGGACCTCTCCCTTGCCCCACCCCCGGCGGTGCTCGACGAACGTCATCTCGAGCACCCAGGGGTGCGTGGTGGTCACCCACAGCGTCTGGCCCTTCACGAACGGGCACACGTAGTCGAACATGGTCAGCGGTCTCTGGGGAACTGCAGGAACTGGTCGAGAGCCTCGAGAAACCGGTACGGCACCATCAGCACGCTGACCACGAGCGCGAGCACATCGAGCAAGGGGAAGAGCGGAACGATGATGACCAGGCGCGCGAGCGTCGAGGGCCAGCCGTTTCGGTGCGCGATCGCACGGGTGTGCCACAGGATCTCGCCCGCGTGCCGTGTGAACTTCACGGGCCCCCGCAGGGGCGCGTAAGCGATGTGCAGCGCCGGCACCTCCTCGGGTGGGTCTGCCCGGTACGGCGTCACGGATGCGTCCCTTCGGACCACGTGGCCTCGACAACTCGCATGGCGCGCTCGCGCGAGGGGAAGTACCGAAGCAACCCGTGGACGTCCCCGGATCCGGGTTTGCCTTTGCCCCACCAGAGGCGCCGCCAGTGCCGGCGCCGGTCGCCCGTCCGGCGCAGCTGCAGGAGTGCGCACACGCGTCCGACGGCGACGCCCGATGGTTCGCGGACCAGCAGCCAGATGCCCGGGTAAGAAAGGTCGCGGACCCATCGCGCGTCCGGGATCCGGGACTGCGGGTAGCGGAGTGGGTGCGCCATCAGGTGGGATCCTCGCCGGTCGGCACGGCGCCGAGGAGGCCCATGGCGTCCTTGGCCGCCTGCAGCTTCGCGAGCGCGCGGCGCACGTTCTCGCGCTCGTCGTCCACGCGCCGCTGCAGGCACGCGGTCTCACACGCGAGCTTCGACGTGAACACGTTCTCGATCCGGCGCCACATGGGATGCTTTTCGGTCGGGCTCGAGCACTGCGCCGTCTGAACGCAGACGTGGCCCTTCAACGTGCAGTCGCCCTGCGGGGGCGGGTCCACGACCTTGCCCGCCCGGGGCAGGTAGAGACCCGGGTGTTCGGGGTGGGCGAGCACGTAGAAGACAGGCGTGCCAGGGGGCAGCTTCGTGACATCGGCGGGGAGGTCTTCGTCGGTCATCGGGGGATCTCGAACTGCGGAGTGTGGGTGAGGAGCGAGGTTGGAACCGGCTCGTCGTAGCTGAAGGGCCGGAGGAGGCGCAGAGGGTCGAGGAGGATGCGACAGCGCGTGCACGTGCCGGCCGAGCCGTCCAGGTGCAACGTGTCCGTGCGCCACTGCGTGCACTGCGGGCACATGTGCCGGACGATCGGGCTGATGCTCATCATGATCCACCCAGGCATCACGCCGAAGCCGGCGCTCGGGCGCAGCACGTGCGTTACCCGGAAGAGGCGCCTCCCGTGCGACGTCTCCCGCATGCGGCCGTAGGGCATCACCTCGCGGAGGTCCAGCACGTCGTGCAGGCGGAAGCCGCGATCGTCGAGGCGCATCTCGGCCCGCTTGGTGCCGTCCGCGACCGCGCGGAAGTACGTCCACGTGGTCTTGAGCATGTGGGCAACCGGCCCACGCTCGCGCCAGAGCGCCTCGACCCGCCCCTCGAGGGGGCAAGCGGGGGCGCAGGTCGCGCAGAGGCGCAGGATGCCGCGCGCGACCGGCAGGTGCTTCGGAACGGAGGGCAGGGCGTGGACGACCGTGCACCTCTCCTCCTCGCACGGGTGCGGCGCCGTGCACTCCGGGCAAACGTGCTGGTGCGCGCTCATCCAATACTCTCGCTCGCGCGGGCGTCGATGCCCTCGCGCTGGAGCTCGTCGGCGAGCGCTTGCTTGAGCGCCGGAAGCACGCGGTCGATCATCACCTCCAAGATGCGCCGCTGGCGGATGCCGTGCGCCTCCTCGTGGTCGAGGTCGCTCTCGTCCTTGACGTCCTCCCCCTCGGGCACGTACGGCAGGTCCGCGAGGCCGCCGACGATGTTCGCGGAAAACTTCTCGAACAGGTAGCCCGACGTCACGCGCAGCAGGAACGTGCGGATCTCGCCGGCCGCGTCCCAGCGGTAGCCGACGGCGCCCCAGCCATTCGTGTTCCAGAACACCTGCCCGCGGGCGTCCATCATGACGGTGGCGAGCCAGTCGCCGCACGGCTCTTTCAGGAAGTACCGGTACACCTTGGACTCGAGGCGCTCGTCGGGCGTGGCCGGCTTGCCAGCGAGGCGGAGGGGGGCGGCTTGGCTCATCGGCGCCCGCCCCGCCGCAGCCGAGGGTCGAGGAGCATGGCCGTCGCGACCGCGAAATCCGCGCTCAGCTGGGCGTCCAACTCCGCGCGTCGCTGCGCGTAGAAGGCCGCTCGCTCGGCAGACGCGTCCCCGTAGCCACCCAGCACCGCGCGCTTCGCGTCCTCGAACGAGACGCCGTGCCGCTTCTGGTGGTTGTGGATCTCCGTCATTTGCTTGCTGGTGATCTTCTTGCTCACGTGCGCTTGCCCTTCTTGAGCGCAGCATTGCCGCGCGATCCGTGTTTGCCCTTCTTGCGGGGTGCCTCGCGCTGCCGGTCGAGCGCGTCGCGGAGGCGCTGCGCGTGCATCTGCCCGGCCTCGACCATCACCCACTCGTGCGCCGCGTGGACGCAGGAGATCAGCCACTGCGAGACGTGCAGGTAGTGCGCGCTCGTTTTCAGGAATTGCGCTTGGATGTCCGCGGGGCTCGGCGCGTCCTTGCTCTGGTACGCGTAGAAGCGCATCAGCTCCTCATCCTGAACCCGGCAGCGGAGACGCGTCGCCGCCACGAGCGCTTGCTCGGCGAGCGAGTAGCAGACGCGCGCCCAGAACATCTCCACGAAGCGAAGCTGAAGCTCGGGCAGCGCGCAGGTGTACGTCCGGTCGGCGATCTCCTGCAGCGCGCTGACATGGTCCTCGTGCGTGATCATGCGCTCCTCCGGTCGTACCCGCCCTTGAGCCACGCCCCGAACGACAGGCCGCAGTCGCGCGCGCCCGACCGCAAGAACGCGTGGTAGCGCTGCTGCGACCGCGAGGGCCTGGGCTTGTCCGCCTCCTCCCGGCGGAAGATCGCGAGGCCCACGGACTGCCCCCGAGCGGTCACGCGGTAGGCCACGAGGCCGCCCATCCAGGAGGGCGCGCCGCAGGCGACGAGCAGGCCCGCGCGGGCGAGGGCCTCGTGGGCGCCGTCGCCAGCCTCGGCGCACGTCCAGTCGCGCGAGACGCCCCTCTCGGGCGCCTCGTGCTGGTCGAGCCCGAGGGCGTGGAGGAGCACGTCGCGCTGCGCCTGCGGCAGCGCCACGGCGTCTGCGCCCTCAGAAGCCATCGAAGTCGCGGAGCTCGCCGTTGAGAAAATCGCTCTCCTTCAGCTGCACGCGGTCGATGGCCCAGCCCTGGCCCTCGGTGTTGTCCGGCGCTTCGGCCGCGATGTGGTCGCTCAAGAACTGCACGTCCTCGGACACGAGCGCGCCGCCGCGCACGACCCATCCCCGGTACAGCGGGCGGAGGCGCCAGACCCAGTCGCCCGGCTTGGCGTCCTCCACTTTGTGCTGGCCCTTGAGGCCTTGCACCAGCCGCAAGATGCCTGGCGTGAGCAAGAAGCGCACGTCACCAGCGGTGCTCGCGACGCTGTCGGTGGGCGCCTCCGCCTTGAGATCGTGACGCTGGTTCACCCAGGGATCCTTCCGGATGGCCGCGAGGATCTCGTCCGACACGTTGTCGTAGAGCTCACACGCCACGGAGTAGAGACAGGGCTTCTCTTTCTCCCATTGCGCGTCGGTGCCCTCGAAGCGGACGGCCTCCCGAAAGCGTGCCATGTCCTCGGGCGGCACGTGCTCCCCCGCGTCGGCGTAGTCGCCTGCCACCACGATGACGTCGCCAGCCCACGATCCCACGATGGGGAGGTTGCAGGCGAGATCGCCGCCGCCGCGCCCGTTGCCCGACGCGAGCAGCGCCGCGAGGGCGGTCGCCGTGCCGTTGCTGGAGCATCCCCACTCGAGAAGCTTCGCGCCGTCCCCGAAGCCCCAGGGGCGAATCAGCTGCTTCTTGGTGGTGTTCACAATCACGTAATACTGGCCCATGTGGTACCTGCTTTCTCGGGAAGACGGGGACGACGGGGAACGGCTTCGGGGTGCGTTTTCGCGTTGTGTCCTTGCGCTGGCTAGATGTGGCAGTCGACGAGCACGAGCAAGTCGCTCGGATCGCCCTGCCCGAGAAAGGTGCCGACGAACGCGTTCGCGAACGCGAGGTAGGACTCCGGGTTGTGATCCGCGCACCCGAACCACCGCATTTGGCCCGGATCGCGCCACCCTTGCGCGTCGAGCACCGCGTACGGCTTCAGCGGGTGAAACACGGACGCGTACGTCTGCACGAACGCGTCCACGTCAGGGATGGGTTGGTAGACGTCGTGCCACGAGGATCGCTCGCCCCCCATGCTGACCACGTGCGGGTCATCCTTCCACGCGCGCACGGTCTCACCGGGCTGGGCCTCGTGCGGGCCCTTCACCACGGTCAGGAGACCGAGGGCGAGGGCGCGATCCCGCGGTCCCTCGAAGGGAGGGAAAGCCTTCCCGCTGGCCGCCGCGCGGTACTCCTCGACGAAGTCGTGGGCGCGCTGCCGCATGACCGCGTCGAGCTCGGTGGCGTCGACGTCGCGCGCGAAGAGCACGTCCACGTACGGCATGCCGTCCTCCCCTTGTTGCACGTCGCCGATGATCCGCCCCTTCTCCGCGCCCTCCTCGCCAGCGCGGGCAAAGGCCGCCGCGACGCTCCGTTCGAACGACTCGCTCGCGTTGGGCTTCGGGCGCGCCGAGCGGAGGACCAGGGGCGTGTAGTCCTTCTTGACCGGGAACCAGCCGGCGTAACGCCCGCCGATCGTGTACCAGTCCCACTTGCTGTTCGGGTTGTGCCAGTAGCCGAAGCGCCCGGTTTCGGGGTGCTTGGTGTAGCCGTGCTCCTTCTTGGCGAAAGCATCGATCGTCGCGAACGTCTTCTTGACGGACACCTTCTCGACCACGCCCTCGGGCGGCACCTCGTGCGTGAGGCAGCGGCCCTTCTCGAAGGAAAAGCCGAAGGTACCGGGCACCCGGAAGCTCTCGTCGTACGGCGAGAGCAAACGCCCATCGGGCATGCGCACGAAATCCTGCGCCTTCGCGGCGTACTCCGCGCAGACCTCGTCGTGCTCGTCCTCGAACGCCAGGTACTGCTTGTCGTCCGTGTTCTCGTTGTACGGGCGGAGCATGGCCTCGAGCGCCTGGTTGATCCGGCACCCGTGGGCGAAAAAGTGTTTCATGCTCATGCGGACCATCACGGCGTAGTGGGTCATCTGGGATCCTCGGAGGCGGGGGTGCTGCGCGCGCGCAAGTGGCGACGAAGGGCCGCCTCTGGCTCGTCCGCGAGCAAGTCTTCGCGGACGTACGAAGTGAGGGGGGAGTCGGTGCGCGGATCGTGCGGGCGGGCGGCGCAATCAGCATCGAGCACGATGGTGTAGCGCTCGCCGTCTTCGTCCTCGAAGATGGACACGATCAGCCGAGGCGGTGGCTGGGGCGGCCTCCGCTCCAGCGCGAAGGGATTCCGGACGGGCGCTCCGGCCTGGACGCGACCGACGACGCACCCGAGCGCCCAGTGCTGGCCGAGCATGAAGGCGTGTCGCACGAAGACGCGGTCGCCGCAGTAGTGCATCAGCACGCGCCCGAGGCGATCGGGGCCGTAGGCGACGGTGGCCTGCTCGCCGTCCCGGCGCAGCTGCGTGTGCATCACGAACGCCCGCACGCTCGCGTCCGGCGTGTCGCCTGCGCGCCCGAAGGGCACGAGCTCGTTGTCGTGCCAGGCGGCCTCCCACACGGCCACGTCCTCGGGCGTGATCGTGTCGGGCGGGTTCCAAGGCGGCGGATCGTGAGGATCGTACGTCGGGATCATCGGGTAGGTCATCGGGAGGTGTCCTCGGGATCGGGGGAGAGGCGCGCGCTACTCGCGTGGGCACGTTCACGCGCTCGACCGAAGGCTTCGATCGCGGCGACGGCGATGGTGGCCACAACGGTCATCTGCCGGAGGAACGCGCCCGCCTGGATGGCGCGACCGGCGTGTTTGGCGATCAGGGCGACCCACATCGCATCCGTGTGGATGTCGTCGTGCGACCAGCCGCCCCACTGCTCGTCCTGGCGCTTGCGTTCGGTCTCGATGCTCCCGTAGACGCCCGCGCGAGGACCGAAGGCCCAGGTGGGCGCTTCCATGGGCGAGAGACCCTCGGGCGCGCTCTCTCCGCTGTGCACACTCAGGTCAAACGCCTCCCAGGCGCCTGGGTACGAGGCCGCCAGCGAGACGCGCGCGAGACGCAGGATGCGGGTGCGCTCTCGGACGACCGCAAACGATGTCGCGATGTTATTGCGGTGCCGCGATCCCGCGAGGCGCTCGGTCGCGGTGCGGAGGTCTTCGAGTGAGCTCTCAACGCGGCGGAGCTCCTCCGCCACGTCGGCGAGCGCGTCCTCCTCCTCGGAGGTGCTGTCCCCTGCCCCGGTCTGGGCCAGGCCGCTCATCGCGCGCTCTCGGGTGCGTCCACAGGCGGAGGCGGAGAGGGCTCAGTCGGGGCGACGGCGGGCGCGAGGAGCGCCTCCAAGCGCGCGGCGACATCGCCGAGCGCCACGTGAAGCTCCGGATGCTGGTCGGGCGGGAGGTAGGAGGCGAGGGCGCGGAGGTCGAGCGCGGCGCGGACAATGCCCGCGCGCTCTTCCTCGACGAGGTCGGCGCGCACGTAGCGCGTGAGTCCGAACCACTTCCACGCGCACGATCCGTACAGGAAGGCGCTGTGGGCGTTTTTACCCGGCGTGAACATGGAAAAGGACGGCTTGCCGTCCATCCGTTCGACCGGCTTGCCCGGCACGAAGATCTCGGGCGGCGCGACCTTCGTGAAGTCGGGAAGAGAGGCGATGTCGGCCGCGATCGCGGCGGCGTTCGCGGCGTCAGCGGAGGGAGGGTTGGACATGGGGATCAGTCTCCGAGCACAACGTAGGTGAGGGGGACGCGCAGCACGTCCTCGACCAGCTGCATGGCGGTGCGCCGCGAGCGATGACCATCGGTCTTCTGCAGCACGCGGTGGGGATCGGTGCGGGCAATCGATGCCAGCCGTCGAAGGCCGGCCGGCTCCAGGCGGCAGCACCACCACGCCCGGTAGCCCTCGCGTCCGGTCGCGTGCCAGATGCGCCCCTGCAGGTTGACGACGGTGGCGAGCGCGGTCCCGGAGGCGTCGAGGCGCACCCACTGCCGCCCGTCGTACACCCAGCCGCCCCCGAACGTCTGGGGCAGACGGCGCTGCCGGTGGTGCGGCCACACCTCGAACGTGATCGTCTCTCCGACCTCGAACACGTCGAGGCCATCCGCGGGCCCGCGGTCGCCGGTCACGGCTTCCATGTCACCCGCTTGCCGCCCCCTGCGTAGGGCTGGTAGAGCGCCATGAGCACGCTCGCGAGGCTCGTCGAATGCCCGTGGTGAATCAAGGGCTCGTGATCCATGTCCTGGGGCCAGCGCTCGATGTAGTACACGGGCGGCTGGCTGGTGGCCTCCCGACGGATGGCCGTGCCCGAGAGGCGCTTCTGGTCGTCGCGCAGGAACACGGCGCTGTCGACCGACATGCGCTCGTCGTAGAGCGCGAGCGCGAGCTCGAGCGTGTGCTCGGCGCGCCAGACGCGCTGCTCGAGCGCCTGCTTCTCCTCGATCCGATCGGCGTGCATCGCGGAGAAGCAAACGAAGGCAGCCAGCAGCGTGCTGGCCGCGCACGCGCCCGCCATCTCCAGGTGGTCGAACAAGCGCGGCCTCACGACGTCCACCGTGCGGACGCGGGAAGGCCCCCGCTGGTGAAGAGCGCGCGTCCGACGCCGCTGCGGTCGTACAGGCGCGTGGTCCCGATGGTCAGCTTGGGGCGGAGGGCGGTGAACAGGGCCTCGCTCGCCCACAGCACGTGGGTGTCCTCCTCGACCGCGCGCGGCGTGCCATGGAAGGCGAGCACGTCGTAGTACACGAGCTCGAAGCGTCCGCGCGTGACGGGCGGTTCGAACGAGAGCGCGCCGATGCGCTCGAACGCGACCACCTCGACGCCGCACTCCTCGCGGATCTCGCGGACGAGCGCCATGCCCGGCGACTCGCCCGGGTCCACCTTGCCGCCCGGGAAGGCCCACATGCCCGGGAACTCCACGAGGGCGAGCGTCGCGCGGCGCCGGAGGAGCAGGCTCTCTTCCCCCCCCTTCGCGCTGTGCAAGATCCCCACGGCGACCTGCAGCACGGCGCCACTCACGTCTTCACCTTGGAGGTAGCGCGGAGACCGAGGGCCCATTCGAGCCCGGCCACGACGCCGGTGAGGGCCACGACGTCCAGGCTGAGATCCGGCGAGACGGTGCCGACCTTGCCCCTGGCCGCGCTCACGCGCGCCTTCGCGCTCTCGAGTTGCGCGGTGACATCCCCGAGGTGCGCCTCGATCTCGCGCTTGGTGCGGTGCGTGCGCACCGGGGCGGGTCGGTCCTTGTCGGCGCGCGTCCTGGCCACGTCGGCCACCTGCTTGCGGGCGATGGCTTGCCCGCGCGGCGACGCCTCGGCCGCAGCGATCAGCGGCGCGCGCTCCTCGCTCGACAAGCGGGCGAGCGAGGACGCCTGCCGCAGGGGGAGCACGTTGGCGTCGATCGCGGCCTTGCTCCTCGTGTCGAGCGAGGCGAGCGCGATCAACTGGGCGACCTCCTTGGTGCTCATGCGCATCGACGCGGCGATCGCGGCGTGCGTCATGCCCTTGTCCTCCATGCGGGCGGCCTGCTCGGCGCGCATCGAGGGCGGCGTGGCCTTGCGGTGCTCGTTGGCAGACACGAGCGCCGCCATGGCCGTGTGGTCGTTGTTCGTCTGGCGCTTCACCGTGCACTCGACGAGCGGCAGGTCCTCCTCCGCCACGCCGTTGGCCCGCGCCCGGGCGACCAAGATCGCGATCGCCTTGACGCGTCGCCGCCCGTCCACCACCTCCATGCGCGGCTTCCCCTCGGGGCCCGTCGTGCCATCGTGCCGCCCGTTCTGTCGGACGATGACGGGCACGAGTTGCCCCATCTGAGCGATCTCTTCGGCCAACTCTGGATCGCCCTCCCACGCCACGCGCGGATCGTACAGCGGCGAGAGCTTGTCCGTGACGAGCGTCAGGTCCTCGGGCAAGAAGCGGTGCACGTCTCCCTTCTCGCGGGCCCCGTAGTCCTTGGCCACCTCAGACCTCGCCCTTGCGGCGCGGTGCGGACAGATCGCGGTCGACGAGCACCCGCAGGTACTCGGACAGCGTCCGCCCGCCGGCCTTGGCCCGGTCGCGGGCCGCTTCGGCCTGCTCGGACGTCACCCGCACCTGCAACGTGACGGGATAGGCGACCGCCACGGGCGCAGGCGTCGCTTTTTTCCGCGTCACCTTCGCGCGCCGCCTCGGTTCACTGCGCTGGGCAAACACCTTGGATTTGTCTTTCATGCGTATTGCACCGTAGTGCTGGGCAATACGCGACGCCAAGCAAAATCGTCACAGGCCTCTTTTTTCTGTTGAGGCGAAAGAGCGAGGCGGGCGATAAAGGAGTCCAGCACACGGCCCACCGGAACGGGATGGCCCTCTGGCAACACGCCAGAGGTGCGCCTCCGTTCCGACGATGACCGCCAAAGTCCGCCGCATTCGCGCAAGCCAGTTCGCTTCTTACGAGCGAAACGGCACCCGTGCGCCTGCGTCCTACCGGACCAACGGCGCCATCGGCGGGGTGGTGGCGCTCGCCGCCGTCAACGGCCCCGGTGCCTACCAGCGGCGCTTCGGCCTTCGTCGCCCGACGCGCGCCAACGCCCCCCTCCGCGCCCAGGTCATCTCGACCGGCGGCGGGCACGCGCGTCTCGTCTTCCGGGACAGCGCCCCCCCTTCCCGTTCGTCGCGGGGACGAGCCTCCGCTCGCCTCCGCTCGAACAGCGCGGCGCGAGGCCGCGAGAAGAAAGTCGCGCCCGTCGCGAAAGGAACCCCCATGGCCAAGCGAAGCAAGAAGAGCAAGGGCGCGCGTAAGCGCAAGGCGAGCAAGCGCCGGTCCTACCGGAGCAACAAGCGCAAGAGCTTCCGCGCGAACAAGCGTTCGTTCCGCAAGAAGAACAAGGCGCGCCGCTCCAAGAAGGCGACCCGTCGCCGGTCGAGCAAGCGCGCGTACCGCGCCAACAAGTCCCGCCGCGCGAACAAGCGCGCCCGGAAGTCCAGCAAGCGCGCGCGTCGCTCGAGCAAGCGCGCCCGGAAGAGCTTCCGCCCGAACCGCGCGCGCCGCTCGAGCAAGCGCCGTTCGCGGAAGTCGAGCAAGCGCGGCTTCCGCCGCAACGGCGCCCCCGCGCTGACGTCGGGGCGCTCGTCCCGCGGTCGCAAGGGCCGCGCCCGCAAGCCCTCGATCACCCGTGGCCGCATCACCGTGCTGCGGAGCTTCTACCGCAAGGGGAAGCACAAGCAGCGCAAGCTCGCGAGCTACGGCTACAAGGGCCGTCGCGGCTTCACGGGCGCGGTCGGCGTGATGCTGCCCTCGAAGCGCGGGTCGATGCAGACCAAGCGCGCCACCAAGTTCAAGGCGAACGGTCGTCGGCGCGGCGTCAGCCGTCGTCGGGGCTTCCGCCGGAACGGGGCGTTCGCGCCGATCCTCGCGGCCTTCAAGACGGGCATGCCCGCCTTCGGCGGCTTCGCGGGTCACCGTGTCCTCACGGGCGTGATCGCCGAGTACGCCGGCAGCTACCTGCCCATCCCCGAAGCGGCCAAGGTGCCCGTGGTGTCCGTCCTCGTGGCGGCGCTCGGCAGCATCGCGGCAGCGGCGGCGATCAAGGGGCCTGCGGGTCCCCTGGTGATCGCGGGCATCGGCCTCTCGACGCTCAGCCAGTTGGCCATGGCGGCTCTCCGCGCGGCTGGCCAGGATGGCGCGGCTTCGGCCATCGCCGGGATCCCCACGGGCACGATCACCGCGTACGGTGCGTACGAGCTCGTGCCGCAGGGTGTGGCGGGCCTCGGCGCGCTGCCCTACGCCCAGGCCCTCGCGGCCTTCGGCGCGCTGCCCTACGCCCAGGCCCTCGCGGGCCCGAACCCCTACGCGGCGCGGGGCAACTACGTCGATGCGCCCTCGCTCGGCATGGGCGCCTACCCGGAGCAGGCCCTCGCGGCTGCTTACCCGGAGCAGGCGGCGGCCGGTTACGGCGCCTACGAGCTCACGCCCGAGGGCGGCGTGCTCAACGGCATCGGCACCGACGCGGCCAGCATCGAGCAGGCCCTCAACCAGGCCGACCGCGGCGGTGCGGTCCACGGCTTCGGCGGCTTCGGCGCCGACTCGATCGGTCGCGAGAGCATCCTCATCCCCGATGGCGTGCAGAGCGCCGTCACGGCGACGCCCGAGCTCCCCATGGTGGCCGGCAACTTCGCGGGGAACGTCTTCGGCGTCGGCTACTGAGCGGCGCACACACCCTCCACGCAACTTCTCACAGCACCTGCGCGCGGCGAGGACCGGCGCGCAGGTCTTATCCTCACAGTGCCCTCATTTGACGTCGTCGCGCCCACCGGAAAGCAACCGGATACACAAGCTAGCGCGGCTTCGAATCGAAAGAAAAAGGCAAAAACATGGCGAAGTTGACGAATTTGCGCGAGCGCGTGCAGCAGCCGTACCGGGACTCCCTCATCCGCACCAGCGGCATGGCCCAGGGCCAGGTTTCCGAGCGGCAGGACCTGTTCGTCGCGAACAACAACCGCAAGGGTGTGGGCGAAACGAACCTCCCCTCGGGCGGTCTGCTCCCGTCCGACAACTCGATGATCGTTCTCGCACTCCGCGTGAACATCCTCGCGCGTGCCGGCAACATCCGCACCCCGCTCGGCAACCCGGGCTACGTCACCCAGACGGGTGACTACGGCGCGGTCCCGAACCTCCCGGGCGGCGTCGCGTACGGCAACGGCGCGCCGACCCCCCAGGACGTCTGGCGCCTCTGCTGGCAGATCGCGGAGGGCATCTTCTGGACGTTCGGCGCAGGTTTGAAGCCCAGCATCGTGTCGATGCCGTCGACCTATTTCCCGAGCGGAGCGGGTCTCGACGTCGCCTTCGGCGGCCAGACGGATCTCATCCACGTCAACAACGGGACCCCCTCGCACCAGAGCATGCTCAAGCTGGCGCGCGCGATCCTGCTCGTCCCCCGCCAGCAGATCCAGTGCTCGGCGACGTGTGCGAAGTTCGACGACCTCGGCCAGTCCGCCAACTGGCTCACGACCCAGGGTGGTCGCAACATGTTGTCCGTCGTGGACAACCTGAACGCCCCCGACGGTGTGCAGAAGGTGGTCAGCATGACGTTCGACGGGCTTTTGTCGCGAGACGTTCAGTTACCTGAACGTAACGAAAGTCAAAAGCTCCCGAAACGTCTCGGGAAAGTGAACGAGAGTGGGGTGCGAAGCGCTGCGGCGAGGCGCACCCCCTTTCGTGTATTTGCAATCGTATTGTCCGTTGTAACCGGTATGCGTTTCCAGTGCCGGGTGTGTCGTACGATCGACCCGTGTTCGCCGGGCACCCTCTCCCACCTGGGAGGGGCAAGCGTTCGTCCTCCCTCGTGTCACTCACCCGCGGCAGCCCTCGAGGGCCCCGCGTGACCCCGCCCTCAGCGTTCGCGGAGATTCCATGTCCCAGCAATTTTCCCCCGAGATGGTGCGGTACCTCAAGGGGCTCGAGAACCAGCAGCACGCCCAGGCGCGTGTGCTCGACGCCCTCACCGGTCGTCACACCCACCTCAGCGGCGTCGTCGAAGGTGCCCTCAAGGCCACGAGCGTGCGTCGCTCGGGCGGTCTCGGCAACGCGGACTTCGAGCGGCGCAACAGCCCGATGGCCCGCGATCCGGACAAGGGCGGCTACGTCAGCCTCGACCAGATCGCCGGTCGGCACGTGCCCTTCGACCTGATGGTGACGATCCCCATCGAAGCCGGCCAGACGGGACCCGTGACCGAGAGCGCGTACATCTCGCCGGACGGGCCTTTCGTCGCGGTCGCGCGGTACGCCATCTTCGAGAGCACGCACTCGACGCAGGTGACCGACGAGAACGGCGCCGTGAGCACGTTCTTCTCGCGCACGAACGGGCGCTTCCGCCCGATCTCGAGCTCGACCGACGTCATGGACGCCGTGCGGGCGTTCGACCAGCCCTCGCAGTTCCAGCCGAGCTACCTCAACGCGCTCCTGAACGACGCGAAAATCATCCCCGTGGGCAACCCCGTGGGCGTGAACGCCGAGTCGGATCCGGCCTCGCTCTTCCGCCTCCTGCCCAACTGGCCGGGCAACGGGCTCCCCATCATCGCGAGCCCCTTCTCGATGAGCGCGGGCCGCTCGATGGTGTTCGACGGCCTCATCTCGGTCGACACGAAAGGCTCGCAGATCAAGCGCCAGGACAACGCGATCCCCAGCACGTTCTGGACGGATCGCGACGGCGGCATGGTGAAGCTCGCGACGCTCGACGTCTTCGAGCCGAACGAGACCATCACGTTCGTGGTGGAGCCCCAGCACCCGAACAACCCCGAGTTCGGAAACATCCAGAACCTCTCGTACTTCAACACCAACGCGGGTTGGGACACGTTCAACGCCACCACGGGCGTCGCGAGCGGCAATCCCGCGCCTCCGGGCCTCTTCCCGACGCTCGCGGGCCAGTTCGACGGCCACGAGGGCATCGACGCGGCCTCGCGCCCCGGCGACACCAGCACGACCGAGGAGAGCGTGACGCGCAACCCCTCCGGCCTCCTCCACATCGGGTACTTCGGCTACCGGATCCTCCAGCCGCCGTCGATCGTGCGGTGATCCAGATGCCCCCTCGCCACAAGCAGCGGCAGGGCGGGCAAGACCTCCTCGAGCCCTTTCCGGATCTTGGGGGATCGGGCCCGCTCCGCAAGGGCGACGAGTTCCCCGACGCCGCGCGCGTCGCGTTCCCGTTCGGGGCGCTCTACCAGCACATCCTCCCGACGGACGCGATCAACCCCTTCACGTACGAGGGGTCGAAGAAGGCGAACAACGGGTGGTACAACCCGCAGCTCTCGCCGCAGAACCCGTACACGTTCGATCTCCTGACGTACACGGTGCCGAAGGCGGAGATGCTCGTCGTGCTCGGCTACAGCATCGCGGCCGATCGGCAGTGCGGTCCGGGGCCCTACGACACCGAGCCCATCGCGCACGGACGCATGCGGCAGTCGTGGCTGTTCGACCTGACGGTCTCGGGGGCGCACCCCGACCGCCGGCTGCACTACGAGGTGATCCCCACCCCGATCGTGCAGCGCGGCGCCGGTACGGGCCTCCCGCAGGCGCGCGTGCAGAGCGCGTTCGCGGCTGCGCCTGCGCGGCAAGCGCAAGCCATCGGCAGCGCGGGTCTGGCCGCCCTGCCGTTCGACGCCCGGATGTACGGGCCCGAGAGCGCGCCCTTCACGCTGCTCGTACCCCAGGGGCGCACCATCGCGGGGCGCGTGTCGATCCAGCGCGCACTCAGCATCCCCCTCGCCGACATTCGTTTCCGGGTCGACGGCTTCACCTTCCCGGTGACGTTGCTCGACAAGTACCTGGCCGCTCTCCAGCCGTAACCACCCGTCGTTGCTGTCCCCCGGCCTCTCGCCGGTCGCAGTCGTCTTCCCTCACCCTCAGTCGGGATCCACCACCCAAAAAGGATCTCGCCCGTTCCTCACGAAGAGGCAAAAGGGGGGACGTCTCCGGCCGGCGAGGGCCCCCTCCCTCCCCGCCCGAGACGCTCATGGCCTACGCATACATCGACACGGTTGGTCCCGACGGACGCCTCGCGGGATTCGGCGGCTTTGCGGGCCTCGGTAGCGCCGAAGGCGACGCGCTTGGCACGGGGTGTCTCTGCGGCGGATCGGGCGTGTGCACGACCGCCAGCCAGCAAGGGCCGGCCATGGCGAAGCTCCGCGCCGCCATGCGCGCGGCGGGCCTCGCGACGAGCTCGGGCAACTGGACGGTCGCGGAGCAGAACACCCTCAACGCGTTCGCGCGCGCCAACGGCCAGTCGGCCTCGAGCAAGTTCCTGGTCGACGGCGGACCCTGCGTCGCGCTCAAGAACGCCCTCGCCGCGCCCCCTCCGCCGGTCGCCCCGGCCACGCCCATCACCGACTGCGCCTCGCTCCTCGCGAACGCGCCGCCCGTGCCGCCCGGGACGCCGGTCGCGACGGTCGTCGCGGTCTTGCAGTCCATCGCCGGCCCGGGCTTCGACGTGACCAAGTGCATGGGCGGCGCCGCGCCTCCGACGCCCGTGCCCACCCCGACCGACGTGCTGCCTCCCGTCGGCGTCACCGTGCCCACGACGCCCTCGCGCTCGATGCTGCCGTTCGTGCTCGGCGGCGTGGGGCTCCTCGCGCTCGGCGGCGTTGCGTTCGCGGTCTCGCGCCGGGGGGGCGGCAAGATGCGCAAGAACGGCACCCCGTCGCGTGCGTCGCGTCCTCGGTGGCAGCAGGACGAGATCGACGAGATGGTCGGCATGCTCGCGCGCCGTGGCTACGCGGCCCCCCGGCAGTGGGCCAACAAGTTCGCCAGCGAAGGTATCGGCCCCATGGAACTGGCGGATCGGCTGCGCATCCCTCCTGGGCAGATGGGGTCCGTCTCCTATTCGCACGGCGTCCCGCATCCTCGCCACGCCCACACGGTCTCGGGCGGTCTCCTCCGCAAGAACGGCCGCGCCATCGGTGGCCACATCGGCGGCGCGTGGTCGAGCAGCCGCAGCTCGTGGTTTCAGATGGGCGAGCGCGTCGGACGAAACGCGCTGCCTGAGGTGCGCGCCTCGATCCCCCAGTACCTCCCGCCCGGCGCGGGGTCGCTTCGCGACATCGCAGACGAGAAGGCCATCGGCATCGCCATCGAGGTGGGCGCCGCGCAGGCGCGCTTCACCCGGATGAGCGAGACGCAGCGGCGCGCCTTTCAGCAGGGCGTCTACGCGACCATCATGCGGGACATCGTCCCGAATGCGCGTCCTCGGAAGGCGTTCTGACCGTGGCGAAGCTCCTCGGCACCGACGACGTTCCGCCGATCGCCGACGCGCGTCCGCCCCTCAGCATGGGGACGCCGGTCGCGGCGCTCGTGGCGATCGCGATCTTGGCAGCGTCTATCCTGATGACGCCCGGCAAAACGGCCAAGCGTTACCGCGCGAACGGGCGCCGCCCGGGCAACGATCCCAGCGTCATCGCCTCCTCGGTCGGGCGCCAGATCGCGCGGAAGCTGGGGATGGTCGTCGCGCACCAGGCCTCGCTGCTCGAGCGCAAAGGCTACAGCCCCGCGGAAGCGCTCGACCGGGCGATCGACGCCGAGCTCGTGGAAATCCGACGCGACGAGTACACGTACGGGTACTTCACCGACGAGCAATTCGAGCGCTTCGCGAAGGCCTTCCGCGGCTCGCTGCAGCCCAAGCGGGGGCGGTCGTGATCGGCTCGTTCGGGACCATCGGCTCGCTGGGCGCGATGGCCATGCAGCACCCCGAGCTCCTCGGGCAGGCCGCGCGGTTCGCGCCGCGCGCGCCGCGGGCGGCAGCCCACTTCGCGCTCCGCTTCGCGGGCGTCTCGGGCGCCGACGCCGAGGCCTTGCAGGACGAGGGCGTGCCGGCCTGGGCGCTCCTCCTCGCGGGCGTCACCGCGGGCGCGGTCATCGGCGCGGCCGTGGGCAAGCGCTACCCCTCCCTCACGAAGCACCTCTGAAGACGATCGCTGCGACGATCTGGAAATGAACAGCTGACCCATCCGAGCGAAGAGATCACATCATGTCACTGGAGAAAGCAGCACGGAAGGGCGAGGAGTCGGGCCGCAAGCACGCAGCGTCTGGCGCCGCCCTGACCTACGAGAACGGCATCCACCACGCGAAGAAAGCTGGCTTCTTGTCCGAGGACAAGATCAACGCGTTCGCGGACGGATTCGTGAGCGCGGGCAAGGGGCGGTCCGCGTCGCCTTCGACGGCGAAGAGCGGCAGGCGTGCCTCCGCCCCTCCCTCCGCTCTGCCTGGGGAAGCGCGTGGGAACCCCTTCGAAGTGGGCAGGCTCGACGCCCTCAAGATGACGGAGGCGCAAGCGGACATCGCTTTCCACGAGCAGCGCTACCCGAAGAAGCTTTTCCGGGCCAAGGCGCTCTATCCCCACAGCGAGGAGGATCGCATCGCCTACGAGACGGGTTTCGAGCGGGGCACGACGGAAGCGCTCTCGGGGGGGCCTTCCCGCGGCCCCAGGTACGATCACAAGACGCTGAGCGACCAGGCGAAGCGCGACGCCGCGTCCATTCCAGACAGCGAGCTCCTGCACCCCCGGGACCTGTCCCCGTATCTGCACGTACCGCGCGAGGGGGAGGGGATGAGCACCTACCTCGCCTCGCTCAATCGTGCGCTGTGGATGCGACTCAAGAGGCTCGAGCAGGCCGGAAAGGTGAAGCTGAAGCGGCCTGGGCTCGCGCCGCGCGACTCCTATCGCGCTCACATGGGAAGCAGCCTGCCTGCTCGTCCGGAGGACTTCCTGGCGAATGGCGGTCGCCGCCGCACGCGCAAACACGCGCGCCGCGCGAAGCGTTCGCTTCGCCAGCAGGGCGCCTGCAAGAGCAAGCGCTCGCCGCGGTACGACGCTTCCTGCGGCATCGTCCCGGGCGGGGCCCACGATCGCCTGAACCAGCACATCGCTGGCTCGAGAGACGGGAACATCCGCGACATGCGCTTCTTCGACGCGCACTGGGCGGCGCGCGGGGGGCATGCCCGCAAGGAGTCGCACATCTCTCCGGTGGCGCTGACCAAGGGCCAGCATGCGTACATGGACCGGGCCTTCTACACGCCCGCCCTCATCGGCGAGAGCCGCGACCAAGCGCGCCGCACGAGCTCGCAACTGCGCGCGAACAAGCGCCGCGCCCGCCTGACCTTCCGCAAGAAGCGCTGAACCCGCGCGCTTTCACATCACTCTCCCCCCTCGCCGCCGAACCGCGGTACCCTGACACGAAGGAAATCCCATGTACGGCGCCTACTACGGAACGGTCCCTGCCCAGCACAAGTACATCGACACGTCGCAGCCCCTCAACGGCTTCGGCCAGGCCGAGCTTCTCACGATCTACGAGGGCGTCGGCGCGCTGCCGTCTGCGGGGACGCAGACGAGCAAGTGCCGCTGCTCGGCCGGCAAGGTGGGGCGTCTCGCGGGCTTCGGGCGCTTCGGCGACGAGGTCCTCCCGGGCGACGTGCTGCCGGGTACGGACACTGTGGGCGTGACGCCGGCCACGAACGTGCAGACGGCCCTGTTCGGGCTCGTGCTGGCCGGGTCGCTCGTCGCGGTCGGCGCAGCGCTCATCGCGGGCAAGTCGGGTGGCAAAGCCATGCGCGCCAACGGCCGGCGCGGGCGTGGCCGGATGCGGCGCAACGGGCGCAAGCTGGGTGGCCCCATGCACATGGGCAGCGAGCCGACCAACGGCCAGATGCGCCGGATCCGCACGCTCGAGAACGAGGGCGCGACCCAGGGGCGGAAGGATGCCGTGGCGATCCGTCGGGCGGCCAAGAGCAAGGACGCCAGCGCCGTCTACCGGCTGATCTGGGAGCGCGCCCAGCGGCGTGCGAGCGAGCGCGGCCTGATCAGCTTCGAGGCCTCGGCGTACGCGCGTGGCTACCAGTGGGCGGGGCAAGCGGCGGTTCACTGACGACTCGCCTTCTTCCAGCCAACACGGGTAGGCTGATCGACCATGTCCAACGGCAACGGGAGCATCTTCGAGCAGATCTTCGCGCAGGGCACGATGGCGGCGCAGCGCATCCCGGCCGAGCTCGGGCTTTGGCTGCGCGTCTTCGCGATGCACGGGATCCCGCGCATTGCGCTCCGCCTCGCGGTCGAAGATCCCTGCGAGCAGATGGGCTGCCAAACGCGCCACGCGGCGGGCATCCGCTGCGAGAGTTGCAGGCGCAGCGTCTGTCTCGGGCACGCACTCCTCGCGGCTGACGGGCGTGGCCTCTGCTTCGGGTGCGCGCAGTTCGCGGCGCAGCCGGCGCCGAGCGCACAGGCGGACGACGTGGCCGTCGTGGCCGCGTTCGCGGTGGTCGGTCTCGCGCCGACCAGCTCGAAGGAGCAGGTCCACAAGCGCGTGCGGACGTTGCTCGGGCAGCTTCACCCGGACAAGAACCCGGGCAAGGGCGCCGCTGCGGCCGCAAGCGAGTTCAAGCGCGTCCAAGACGCGCACGCCGTCATTCGAGCGGCCAGAGGATGGAACGACTGATGCTCCAGATCGAAGCGGCCGGCGGCAACCTCCCCGGCGTCCCGTACACGGTCGTCCCGCCGATGTCCTCGTTCGTGGAGGTCCCCACGGACTACACCAACGGCTACACGCCGGGGTTGCTCGTGCCCGCCTTCCGCGCGCCGCAGCACGATCCCTGCGCCGCGCCCGCGAGCGCCTACGACATGTGGTGGTGCACGGAGGGCAAGAACCAGGGCGTTCCCTACGGCGACAACACCTGGCGCGGCAGCGTCAACGGGCTCTCGGGGAGCATCTTCGGCACGACGCCGGACGGACAGCGCCCCGGGATCGCGAGCGCGTTCGTGGGGCTCGGCGTCTGCGCAGTGCTCGCGCTCGTTCTCGTCCCGCTTTGCGAGAAGGTGCTCGGGCTCGAGCAACCGCCGAAGAGCGCCAAGCGCTACCGCGCGAACGCCTCGTTCCGACGCGGGCCGGGCGACACCTGGGTGCCGCCTCAGCCGCCTTTCTTCGTGGTGCAGGTGCTCGAGGACAAGGGCGACTACTTCGGGCGCGTCGTGGCGCGCACGAGCGGGAAAGTCGTTTGGGAGACCATGCGCGAGCGCTCGCCCTTCGTCGCGAAGCGGCAGGCGGACAAGAAGCGCGCGCGGCTCGAGGCAATCGCGACCGAAGCCGTGGCCCAAGAGGTGGAGCGCCGGGCGCGCCCGCACCGGTTCACCTCCACCGGCACGCTGCTGACCATCGCGCCTGCGCCGGCCGTCAAGAAACGCACGCGGAAGCGGTCGCTCCAGCCCTCGCGCTAACGGGCGCTGGCCCGAGAGGGGCAGACAGTGTGTCCCGGTGTTCAGCCAGCAAGGCGCAGCTTCGTCACGTGCCCCACATCACCACGGTCGATCAGATGATCGAGGGTCTCCTTGACCATGTCGGCCAAGTCGGAGAGCACGGGGACGCTGAGGGGCGGACGGAGCACCTCCCAGCCCTCCTCTGCGTTCTGGAGGAACATGAAGGACATGTTGAAGCGGGGGATCTTGCCCTCGCCGCCGCCGGTCATCTCGTTTTTGAAGCCGACCAGGAGGAGATCGAATGGAACCGCTGCGATGATGTCCCGCGAGCGGTCTTGACGATCCGACCAATACCCAAGTGCGACGGCCACGCAGCCGAAGAGGGCACTCCCGTCCAGCACCTCGTGCGCCACGTAGCGCTCGCTGCGAGGCGACTGGTCGACAAAAATCTCGTCGCGCGCGACAGAGCGCTTCCTCGCGGGGATCTTCCCCTGCCGAGAGAGGCGAATGGTGAGTCGCAACGGCTTCGGGCGAGGCATGAGGGGGTAGCTCTTTCGGTCTGGAGGGGGGTTGTGTTCAGGGAGAGGACGGCGTGAACACGCGCCCCGCACGCCCCTGCGCGAGCGCGTCCATGACGAGGCCGCGGACGACGGCGGTGAGTCCGTCGAGCTCGTCCGCACGGAGGCGAGGGAAGGGCAAGAGCTCCATGTTCCGTCCACTCCCCTGGCGGTAGAATCCGAACGCGAGCGAGCCGGCCCGGATCTGCCCCTGCGGGGCATAGCCCTTCCCGCCCGGGCTCTGGCTCGAGAAGCGCACGAAGAGCACGTCGAACGGGACCTCCGAAATGGTCACGCGGGCGCGCGCGTGGGAGGTGCGCCAAGGAGCGCTTGCCAGCGCCCGTGCGCCCACGAGTGCCCGTCCGTCGCGGACGGCGTAGGCATCCCCCGGGACCGCTGTCTCTTCCTCGACGAAGAGCTCGCCGCGACCCACCGCGATCTTGCGGGAGCGGAGTGTGCCCTGTTCGGGCAGGCGGATCTGGTAACGGAGGGTGCCGGTCATGCGCTTCCCCATGTTATCCGGAGAGGCCCGCGGCTGTCCGCACAATCGCCTCGGCCAGCTGCGAAGGGATGGCGTTGCCGATCTGGCGTCGCACGGACGTGGGCGGGCCCTGCCAGGGGTAGTCGGGCGGGAACCCCTGCAGGATCGACGCTTCGGGCACGGTCACCTCGGCGCCCGCATGTTGGCGGGTGACGAAGTCGTGCTTGTCGCGCTTGCGGTGCCCGGGCGCGGTGATCACGTGGGGGCGAAACTCGCTGACCACCGTGGTCGCAGGGCGCTCCTGCCACCAGCCTGGGTGCGTCCAGCCGAGTGCCTGGGCCATCGTCACGGGCGGGGGAAGGCGCCCCCCGCCGAGGCGCACGCCGAGGGCGTCGTGCGGGCGGTGCGTCGGAACGGGTGGGCACACGCGCCGCGCGCGCGAGGCGATCAGGATCGCCCGCTTGCGCACTTGCGGCGTCCCGTACTCCTCGCTCGAGAGGACGCCGCGCCAGGTGTGGTAGCCGAGCTCGCAGGAGAGGGTGCAGGCGAGGCTCTCCCACACGTCGAGCACGCTCGGGACCTGCTCGAAGGCCACCCAGGCCGGCGCGAGACGCGTCACGAACGGCAGGAGCGCGTGCACGAGCTCGCCCGTCTTGCCCGCGAGCTTCCGGCGCTTGCCGGCGTCGGACCAGTCGGTGCACGGCGGGCTGGCGACGAGGCCCACGTACGGGACCGCCCCTGCGTCCTCGCGCGCGAGGAAGGTCGTCACGTCGTCGTGCACCGTGGCGAAACCCCGCGCGGCACGCGTGGCGACGGCATGCGGGTCGAGCTCGATGCCGTGCCCCACGAGCCCGAGGCGGTCGAGGGCGACGTCCCAGCCACCTGCACCGGCAAAGAGGTCGAGCACGAAGGAGGGCACGTCTAGCCCGGCTCGCGGCCGGGGTCCGAGGGGGCGCCCGCCTGGTAGTGTTCGACCACGATGACGGCCATCAGGTCGGCCTCCTCGTTCGCGAGCTCGATTTGACGCTGGCCGAGCGCGAGCACCTCTCCGTCGCTGGTGCGGGCATCGCCGGGGATGGAGATCCGCGCGAAAATGGCCGTGAGGGCCGCCCCGTAAGCTGGCCAAAACGCCGGATGGCGCCAGTGGTCGGGCGTGCTGTGGGTGATGGGGGAGCTTCGCGCTTGGTCGCTGGTGTCGTGGGGCATGGTCATGCGCTTTCGGGGATGCGGGGAGGCAAAGGCGGGACAGCAGGCAGGACAGCCTCGAGCGCCGCCTGCGCCATCCTGGGCGGGATGGCGTTGCCGATCTGCTTGCCCTGCACGGCGAGCGTCCCCTGCCACGGAAAATCGGACGGGAACGTCTGCAGGAGACCGAGCTCGCGGGCCGTCAGAGCCCGACCGACGTCGGTGCGGCGGGCGCTTCGCGCGACGTCGTCGCGATGCACGATCTTCCACTGCGACAGCGTCTTCGTGCCGATGGTGGGGCACGGGCGGTCGCCCGCGCGCTCCTGCGAGGATTCGTCCTCGCGCCAGTCCATGCCCGTCCGCAGCACATGGGTCCGCGGGTCGAGGCCAAGGGCCTCGGCCCAGCCAGGCGCGCCTGGCAAACAGCCTCGATGCGCCCTCGCCCCGAACGCGGCATGCGTCGGCGCGGGCCAAGCGATCGGGCCGCGGTCGCGGCGACGCGCGAGCAAGATCGCGCGGGTGCGGCTCTGCGGCAGGCCGAGCTCCTCGCCCGCGAGCAGATTCGCCCAGGCGTGGTACCCGAGGGCGCGGAGCGCCTTGGCGCCCTCCTCCCAGATGGACAGCACCTCGGGCACCTGCTCGAAACACACCCAGGCGGGCAAGAGCGCCCGCACGAAACGCAGGGGCTCGTGCACGAGTTGGCCGCGCGGATCTTCGATCCCCTTGCGCTTGCCACCCTTCGAGAACGCCTGGCAGGGTGGACTCGCCACGAGCCCCTCGACACCCGCGAACGCCTGCGGGTCGAGGGCGCTCACGTCCGCCTGCAGCGTCCGAAGCCCGGCCGCGGCGCGGGTCACGCAGCAGGCTGCGTCCTGTTCGATCCCGAGAACGTCCAGCCCGAGCGCGCGGAGGGCCACGTCCCAGCCGCCCACGCCAGCAAAGATGTCGAGTACGGGGCCACGCCGCATGGTCAGAGCGCACACAGGCACGGCATGGCCGCCCGGGCGTCCTCGTCATCGCGCCCAAGGGGAGAGACCTCGGCGTTCTGCACCATGTCCTGCCAAGTGTCCTCGTCAAAGGGGCTGGGCGCAAACGCCTCATCGGGCGGCGCCGCGAGGCGCGCCGCTCGGATGTCGGGGCGCGGGACGTCGCGAAAGCCGGTTTCGTAGGTGCCCGCGTGCCAGAGGTGAAGCTGTCGCTGGCCCTTCCTCCCGCAGCGCATGAGGCCCGTCGTATCGGGCGCCTCGAGCGTCGGGTAGGCCCGCTCGGACATGGCGAGCGCGTACGCGAACGCCTCGGGATCCGTGTCGCGGATCGCCTCCCACTCGGCCAGTGTGTTGTTCGGGCAAAACGTGCAGGCGCTCTTCGGCGGGATGGGCAGGCCCTCGCCCGCGATCAACGCGATGCAGGCGTCGCGGTCGAGCTTCGCTTCGAAGAGCGGGTACCAGGGGACGTAGCGCGCGTTCTCGGTCGCGTTCTCGGTCGCGTTCTCGAAGCCGCGGACGACGCGCCGCTCTTCGTCGAAGTCGTAGCCGATGGTCTTCACGATGCGCTCGCCGCGGGCCCAGGCCTCCTGGGCCCACGCCTGCCGGGCGATCCACCACCCCTGCGGCTCGGCCTTGAACTTGGGCGAGCACTTCTTCCACCCGTAGGCGACCGACGGAAGACTCGCGATCCGGGCGCACTCTTCCCCGAGCGTCTCGTGGTGCGTCACGAGCGGACGAAGCCGGCCCTCACTCTCGCGCGAGACCACGGTGACGGGCGGGAAACCGTGGGCGGACAGCCAGTCCGGGAGGATCTCGTCGCGAAAACGAAGCGTCTCGCGCCGCTCGTGACCCGGGTCCGCCATCACGATCGCCCGCGGCACGAGCCCCAGGTGCGCCAGGCGCACGAGCGCGGCCACGCTGTTCACGCCCCCGCCGTAGCAGACCAGGAGCTCACCAGCGGGCGGGTTCGGAAAGGCCGTCATGCGTCCTCGCACCCTACAACGCACGCGCGCCTCGGCACGCGCAGATCTTGCCCGCCCCCGCGCTTTCCGGCTACGCTGAGCGCCATGGGCATTCTCGCGTTCGCAGGCTGGGGAGACGATGCGTCGATGCCCCCTGGCGGCATCCAGTACGACACGTTCCAGCCGCGCTCGTTCAAGTCGGATTACCTTCCGTACATGGACATGAAGTGGCCCCCCGCCAAGAAGCCAGGCGTGGGGGGTTGGTGGGACGATCTCGTCGGCGGCGCGGCCGCAGACGCGAGCGACGCCGCGTCCGCGGCCATCGTCGCGCAGGTGCCGGCCATCGTCGCAGCGACGCTCGCGTCGCCCGCGTACCAGCGCGAGGCGAACGCCGTGCGGACGCAAGCCGTGCTCGGGGGGTTGCTCTTCGCGGGCATCATCCTGGGTGGCGTGTACCTGATGCGGAAGTAGGGCGCAGGAACTCGATCGCGGACCGAAGCTCGGGGAAGAGCGTCCGAAGCTTCGCCAGCAGCCGCGGCTGCGGCTGCGCTTGCCCTTCCTCCCAGCGCTGGACCGTCCTCTCGACCACCTGCAAGCGGCGCGCGAACGACAGCGTGGTTATCTTGCGGGCCTCGCGCGCGGCGCGGATGCGCGCGCCAAACGATATTTTCTCTTCGTGGGTCAGCAGGCGCCAGCAAGCGCCCCACGAACGCACGTCGATCTCCATCAGCGGTGGGAAGCGCTCCTCGAGCGCCACCAGAATGCGGGCGCCCGGGGAGACTTCCCCGCACTCCAGCTTGCTGATGTGTGCGGGCGAGGAGCTCACCTCCCGTGCCAACTCTGCTTGCGTCAGGCCGGCCGCGAGGCGCGCCTGGGACAGCGCACGCCCGAACGCCTTGCAGTCGGGCGTGGCCTCCTCGGGCAGCGGCGCGCTCATTTCGCCGTCACCGCCTTGTGCCCCTTGAACACGATCTTCACCACATGCGCCATCCGCACCATGGTCGCGCCGCCGTCCGCGGTGCTGAGCACCACGCCTCGGCCAGACTCGCATTCGGGCAACATCCGCAGCACGTCCTCGGGACACGTGGCGCCGTCGAGCGCGCCGTGGATCACGTTGCCCGTGACGAGCTCGAGGTCGAAGTGGAAGGGCGGCAGGACCTTCTCCTCCGCGGTTGGTTCGTAGACCGGGAGGGCCGGATCGCAGGTGATCGCGTCGATCGCGAGGAGGTTCACGAGCACCTCTTCCTCCTGGCTCTCGCTCAAGAACCAGTCGAGCACGGTCGCCAGCCTCGGCCTATCGACGGCGCTGGCGATGACGTCCCGCAGCCAAGAGAGCGCCGAGCCTTCCTCCTCGTGACGCGGGCTGATCAGGCGAAGCACCTGACCGCCGCGCAGGTGCAGCTGGAAGGGGTAGTCCCAGTGCTTCGGCAGGCGCGTGGCGTTGGTGTTCACGGGCGACTCCCTTCAGACGTGCGGGCGGGCAGGGCCGCGTCGGGCGTCACTTCCTTCACCTGCGGACCGTTGCGGTAGAACGTCACGATATCGAGCGCCCGGCAGAGCGCGACGAGTGCCTCGTCCCGCGCCGCCCGACCCACCCCGAGGCGCTGGTAGCGCTCGCAGGCCGTGACGTACCGTTCCGCGCGCCCCGCGACGAGCTCGAGGGCCGACTGCTGCTCGAGCGAGGCGCCCCACGCGCTCGTGGGCGACACGGGCGCTTCGCCCGGGTCCACCGTCTCACGGGCGCTCGTCAGCGCCTGGACGGCGTCCCTGAGGCTCACGAACGACCGATCCCGCTCGCGGCGGTGAGTGCCGCGCACGGCGTGCGCGTGCGCGAAGGAGACGTGCGTCTTGGCAGCGTCGCAGACCTGCCAGTGGTGGACGAGAAGCGAGGCGTTCATGGGCGCACCGGGACGTGCTTGAGAAGACGCGCGAACGTGTCGAGGGAGAGCGGCTTGTGGAAGAGATCGGCCGTGAGGAGCACCGTCGGCAGCGGCGCGTCGGGGCCCATGGGCAGCACGAACACCGGCTTGCCCAGACCGGCCGCGAAGAAGGCTTCGCCGATGTTGCCCGAGCGGTCGTTTCGTGGGCCGACCAGCAGCAAGAGCGCGTCGCTTTCACTGATCTCCGAGAGACACGTGTTGGCGAGGGCCTCCTGCTCGTCCAACGTCATCGCGCGCTCCTTCTCGGGCGTGGGATCGTCCGGAAGCGTGTGCCACGAGCTGGTCGTGACGATGCCGCGCGCGTGGAGCTCGACCGCGACCACGCGCGCGGTCAGAAGCAGCGGAAGAGGGGCGGCGACGTACACCCGATGCGGGCGCGTGGAAGGGGGCGGCGGGGACGGAGCGTTCATGGGGGAGAGATCTCGTCGGAACGGGGGAAGAGGAGAAACGCGCCTTCCGGCAAGAAAGGCGCAAGACGCGGGTTGGGGACGAAGCGCTGCGTGAAGCTTCGGAAAGCAACCACTTCGGGCAAGTGGTGCATCATCCACGTGAGCGCGAGCACCTGCCGGGCGACGTCGTGCATCTCGTGGGCGCTCGCGAACGCGAGCTCCTCCTCGATCACGACGCGTCCGCCGAACCGAAGCACGCCGAAGCGCTCGCTTCGCACGTGCGCGCTCTCGATCGCGACGCCTTCGTCGGGACCGCGGTCGGGGAAGCAGCCGCGGTCGTTCCAAGGCCCGCGCCACGTCCCGAACCGCAAACCGCCCTCGTGCGGGGTGTTGAGGAGAGCGGCCACGACGCCCGCTTCGTTGTGGCGAAGGTGGGCGGCGTCCGGCACGAAACAAGCCGCCAGGAGCATCTCGCGGACCGCCTCCGGAAGCGCCGAGTGAGGCGCGCCGCGCGCGCTCACGGCGCGCGCTCGGGCGCGTCGAGGAGCTCGAGCAGGCTGCGCTGCCCACTCCGCCCCTCGCGCAGGGTGAGACCCACGCTCTCGTGGGTCAGGCGCTCGCGGGCCACGTTCGCCCACTTCGGGTCGATCTCCGCGCCGCGAAACTGCCGCCCGAGGCGCAGGCACGAAGCGCCGGTGGTGCCCGATCCCGCGTACGGGTCGAGGACGATCTCGCCGGGGTTCGAAAAGTCGGAGACGAGCGCGTTCATGAGCGCGATCGGCTTCTCGGACGGGTGCTCGTAGGTGCGCTCGCCCGTCTTGCTCGGGAAGAGGTACACCCCGGCGCGACCCCCTCCGTTCCACTGCATGCGCCCCTTGGCCCGCGGGGCGTGGCAGAGCACGATGTGCTCCGATCCCGTGCTAGGTCTGTCGCCCGACAACTGCGGCTGCGCGTCCGTCTTGACCCAGACGAGGGTGCGCACGTACTCGGCGCCGTGCGCCTCCAGCGCCTCGATCCACAGGTGCACCGACTCCACCTGGCAGAAGAACAGAATCCACCGCCGGGTCAGGCGCACGGCGTGCTTGGCCATGATCCGCCGGTCGGCTTCCGACAGCGGCGAGAACGAGAGGGGCGCCATCGTGACGCCCTTCTTGCCCGCTTTCCGTTTCTGCTTGTCGATGCGACGCTGCCGCTCGTGAGCGGCTTCGTCGAAGGGCGGATCGGCCATCGTGACGTCGACCGACTGGTCGGGCATTGCTCGGAGAAAGTTGTAACAGTCCCCCGCGTGCAACCAGAACGGGGGCGCGTTCACGCGCCGGCTTTCGCGGGCGGCGCCATCCGCGTGAAGCTCGTGACGCCGCGGCTCTCCATGAAGGCGATGACCGCCTGCGACGTGTCGTCCCACGCCATCGGCTGCAGGAGGATGCTCTGCGTCAGCCAGGACGTGGTCTCCTGGATCAGCCACGGATGGCTCTCCGACGGCACGAGCGTGATCGACACGTCCTCCCCCTTCACCGCCTTGACGGCGTCGAGGAGGTTCCGCGCGTTGAAACGGCGCGCGCGCGGGGTGGTGACGGGAGACGCCGTGGGCACCACGTCGTGGCCGTCGCCCGATCCCGAAGCGAGCAAGTGCACGGCGCCCTGCTCGACGAGCAGATAGAGCGCGATGTCCACCGCGTCCACCGCCACCAAGAGCGCGCCCACGGCCTCGCTCATCGCGCGCTTGTTCACGACGACCTCGTCGTGGTGCGTGCCTTTCGGAGGCGCGAGCCCATCCAAGATCCCCTGCAGGTTGATCATCGGCACCCGCGGCAGGTACGAGCCCATCCGCGCCCCATCGGTCTCGAGGTAGATCGAGTTGTCGTTGCCGCGCACCGTCACCAGCGTGTCGCCGAGGGCGCGGCACGTGGCGATCATCTCGCTCGTGTTGCGCAGCTGAATCGGGAACACGCCCTCGTTCTCCGTCGGGTGCTTCACCCGCACCTGGGAACCCTTGGCGCCCGAGGCGGCTTCCACGATCACCTCCTCGCGCATGGGGATCAGCCGCACGACGTTGAGCTCGGGGCGACCCGTGTCGGTCGTCTCGGCCGTCCAGGCGGCCGCTTCGAGGATGTCGGCCAAGCCGGACCCAGGCATCTCGAAGAGACGCGGCACCTCCTCGCCCCACTTCAGCGTCGGATAGTCGACCGCACTCACCTCCACCGCGTAACTGCGGCGGGTGTCGTGCCCCTTGAGCTTGAGCTTCTTCGGCCCGAGCTCGAGCAGCAGCCAGCCTTCGGGCATCTGATCGACCCGCGCGAGGATGCCCTTGGCCTCGACGCAGCACGCGCCCTCCTTGTCGACCGTGGCCTGCGTCCACCCCGAGAACTGCAGGAAGAAGTCCGTGGCCGTCACGGTCAGCACGCCCTCCTTCGCCTCGAAGCGCACCATCTTCGCCTCCTCCTTCGGGCTGCGCGCATCGGTGCAGGCGACGGCCCGCTTCAGCAGGGGGAGAAGCGCTTTTTTCTGGATCTTGATTTTCATGGGGTCTCGGAGGGCGGATCGGGGATCGGGGCAGCGGAAGGAGCGTCGGGAGGCGGCGTGGTCGGTGCGTCGTCCGGCGGGAAGACGACGTGCGCGATGGCCCGGTGGAGCAGCGAGCGACACGCGCTGGCCGTCTCTGCGCGCGCCCACTGGTCGAGGTACATGCGGCGCGGCAGGACGGCGTAGACCGCACGAAAGGCCAGCAGCTCCAGATCGGCGCGGTCGCCCGCGCCCGCGATGATGGCGCCCTCGAGCGACCAAAACATGGCGCGCTCGTGCCGCGGATCGCAGGCCTGCGAACGCTCCGTCCACGCCCGCTGCGGCATGCCGGGACCGCCCGGCGCGCGCGCGTAGGCCGCGTCGGTCAGGAGGCGATCCGCGTAGAGGAGCACCGCTTGCACGGTGGTGCGCGGCGCCTCGCGAAGCGCCCGCTTCATCGCGGGCGTTCCTGCCCGAAAGCGGTCTTCGCGGTTTCGTGGATCATCGAAAACTGCGACAAGAGCGCTTCGACGTGGACACGGAGCGCAGCCTGCGCCCGCGCGCGGAGCGCAGGCGAGAGCTTCTCGTCGAACGCCTCGGCCAGATCGGCGGACAAGGTGCCCAGGGTGCGGTTCATGCGCACGAGCGGGATGGCCAGCCCCGCCGGCAGCTGATCGTAGTGCGTGAGGGTGTCGGCCAGGGTGACGCGGGCCTCGCGTCCGGCGTGCGGGTCGACCGCGGACGGGTCCTCCAGGTGCCTCACAGCATCTCTCCCGGCACGGGCACGCCCAGGTGGATCGGACGAGGTTTGATCGCCTTGCCCATCTGCTGGTGCAACCCGTGGAGGCGATCCAAGGCCCCCTGGGCCTTGACGAGAATCGCGCGCTCGTCGGCAGTCAGGCGCGAACGGACGGACTGCGTGATGAACAACGCCGCGCTGAGGTCGAGGAAGAGGTCGGCCATCTGCAGGTGCGGGACGGCCAGCGCCACAGGCGCGTCGCCGTACTCCTCCACCAGGCGGGAAAGGAGCGGCAGGTTGCTGACGGAGGCGGCGGTGGGCATGGTGATTTCTCCTTCAGATCGCGGGATCGGGACAGCGTGCGACCGAGCGGGGGCAAGAGGGGTTCAGCCTCCGGCCCCCCAACTGCGGGACCACCCAACGGCGCCGCTGGGCAGCGGCACCGCGCTGGCCGTCGCCCTCGGCAGCGGGTCGACGGACAGGAGACAGCGCAAAGTGGCTTGGTGCGAAGCGTTTACATGGCGGCACCTCCTTCGCTGTCGTTCGTATCAGGGATTCGTGATAGTCGTCAACCTTTCTGCGCGGACGAAGGCGAAGACGAGCTCTCGCCCTCCCAGCGCGTCTCGTTGGCGAGGAGGGCGTCGAGCACCGTGGGTGTCAGGGGAACGCTCCGCCCTTCGCCGGTCGCGCCTGCGCGGATCATCTCCACCGCCACGCTCGCGCGGCGATGGCTGATACCGCCTTGGGCGACCGGCAGGCGCGTCAGTGCATACAAGATGCGGCCGGCTTCGACGACGTGACGCCCGTGGTAGCGCGCCTTCTGCACGAGCTCGGGATCGGGCGCCACGATGGGCTCGCCGTCCGCCTCGTCCGAGGCCTCGACCGCAAAGAAGATCACCTCTTTCGGCGGACCACCCCCGGCGCCGGGACGGAGCACGGAGACCTCGAGCGAGCCGTCCACGCCCGAGACGTCCCAACGCACCCGCCCCGTGCGGGTGAGGTGCGCCATGCCCCCCACGAAGGTGCTGCTCGAGCGAAGCTGGCCCACGTCGCCCAGGTCTTCGGCGAGCTCGCGGAGCGAACGGTAGAAGACGCCCGGGCGGAGGCGCTTCACCCACGCTTGCTCCGTGACGCGCGCGAGCGCGATCCAGACGCCGACGGACTTCCCGTGGGCGTTCATGCCCGCACCGGCATGAGCGCGGTCAGGTCCTGGATGCGGGAAGGCTCGCTCGCGAGGCGATCGAGCGTCGGGCGAAAGAACACGATGTCGAGCGCACCCCGCAGATCGAGGCGGATGCGCGGATCGGACGTGTTCGCGCAGCTCCGCAGGTACTTCGCCTGCACCCACACGCGGGTGCGCTCGCCGGACGTCTGCACGTCTTTCTTCTCCAGAAAGACGCTCGACGTGAGGGGGGAGAGCGTGCCCACCCGCGCGCCGGTCTCGCTCGCTTCGCTGCCGAGGGAGAGCACAGGCGCGTCCTCGGGCGCCCGCCCGCGACTCACGTCGAAGCAGACGTAGGGCTGCCCCTGCCGGCGCGTGCGGACCGAGGCGCTCGCGTCCGTCGGCACGTCCAGCGACGAAGCACGCGTGCGGACGGCGAGCACCTTGCGGAGCTCGCGCGCGCTCACCTCGACCGCGTGCCGCGGCGGCGTGGCGGGCGTGAGGAGGGTCATGTCCGGACTGGACTTCAGGTGCCCGCGCCGGATGGTCACCGAGACGGCTTGATAGGTCTCGTCGGAGGGGTACGAGGCCGCGCACGAGAGACCGGACGTCTCCAGGCTCGACTGCCCACCCGCGCGAGCGATCATCCACCAAGGGATGAGGCCGCGCTCGGTGTCCCCCAGCGCGCTCACGGCGCTCGACGCGGTGCGTTTCACGTCGAGGCGAAGCTCGCTCGCGCGCAACTGGCGGATGGTGTGGCCGTCCGTCACGAGCACGGTCGGGCGCTCGCCGCGGCGCCAGTCCACGAACACGTAGCCAAGCCCCGCCTCGAGCGCGGTCGGAAGGTGAGGGGACAGCCACTTGCGGATGAGATCGACGCTCGACTTCAGGCGCAGGGTCGGGTGCGCGGGGTGCAGATCGATGTGCAGGGTCATGGGACTCCGTCGGGACAGCGGGGAAGACGACTCGGGGTGCTGCGGGGTACAGCGGGGAGGCGAGCGCTACTGGTTCCACCACTGCTTGCCCTCGCGCTGCTGCGAGATCGTGCAGCGGGGCAAGGACAGCGCGCGCAGCGGCTTCGTGCCGCGGCGCTGCGCGAAGCGCGAGAGCGTCTTCTCGTCGTGCTCTTTCTGCGAGGCGCGCATCTCGAAGGCGCGGGCCACGTGCCCAACCGGCGGCAAGAGGGCGAGGAAGCGCCAGATGCTTTCCAGGCGGTCGCGCTCCATGGCGAGCTCGCCCCGGCGCGTCGGCGTGGGCCCGAACCGGTGCACGCGCTCGCCGAGCGTCGTGCTGTCGCGCAGGAAGAGCGTCACGAACGGATCTCCGCCCGATTGCGACGCGATCCACACGAGCTCGGCGAGTGGCGCGGCGATGTCGCTTGGCGCGTCCGCGTACCGCATGACGTCGCCGAGCGCCTCGGCCACGTCGATCGTCTGGGTGGGCGAGCGCGCGAGGCGGTCGCTCCAGGTGTCGCGCAGCCACCCCGGCACCTCGCGGCCGACGATCGTGACCGTCACCAAGGCAGACGGCGGGGTCATGCCGACCGCCGGGTGCGCATGGCCGCCACGGCCGCTTCCAGGTTGGCGAGGGCGTCCCCGCGCACGATCCCCCGGGGGGTCGGCGGGGTCGTGCTGTCGACCGCCTCCTGGGGCGCGAGCGGCAGGCTGTCGCGCGACCGCACCACGGGGGTACTGGGGCGCCCGATCACCTGGGCGGTGGTCACTTGCCCCTCGAACCCGGCGCGGGCGAGGCGCCGGGCGTGCCGCCCGGCGGCGCGCTGGGCCGCTTCCGGCGAGCGGTGGCGGGAGAGGATGCGGCCCTCGGTACCATCCATGTCGCCGGTGGCTTCGAGCGCGACGTGGACGATGCCGCGGTTCCTGTGGGGGGAGGGGGCGTGCGCGTGCTTCTTGTAGGTGCGAGACATGTCGAGACTCCTGGGGGCGGCGGGTGGGGACGGGACAGCGGTGAGGCGAGGGGGGGAGGACGATTCAGGATCGCGGCGTGCCGAGTGTGCGCACGACGTCGGAGAAGAGCAGACTCCACGTGGTCGCCCTCATCGGGCCTCCCTGCAGGAAGCGCCCACTCGCGGAGCGCGTCTCCGCGGCGACGGAGAAGGAGGGATCCCGCTGCCAGGTCCTGTCGGATCCGTACAGGAGGATCCACTGCGTGTGGGTGCCGGCCGCGTTCCAGCGGCGGCAGTTGGTCTGCAGGTGCGAGTCACGCACCACCTCCCACCCCATCGCCTGGGCGTACTTCGCGAGGCGCGCGACGATCGCCGACGGCGACTCGTGCGCGCCGAGGGGCGCCGGTTCCAGCGCGGCGTTGCCTCCGACGAGCGCGCTCACAGCGCCAGCGCTTTCGCGAGGTGCTGGAAGTAGCCGCGCACGTCCGCGTTCGCGAAGTCGAGGCGCACGATCTGCGACTTGATCGCGGCCTGCTCGATGGCCGGCGCTTGTTTGATCCGGTCGACCACCACGCCGAGCGGGATCAAGTTGAGACCGGACGCGCCCTCGACCTCGAACAGCTGCGCGCGGTCGAGCCCTTTTTCGGACACGAAGGTGTCGATCCAGCGGGAGAAGCCCGGCACGCTGGCCTTTCCTTCGGCGGCGCGGGCGGCTTTCTTTTCGGTGCGGGCCATCATTTTTTCGATGCTCAGGGTGCGCATGGGTCGACTCCTCGGGACAGCGGCAGGGGGGGGGGACGGCGGCGTCAGACGTAGTGGCAGTGCGAGGCGGGCCCCTCGAAGCGAAGCTTCGCGAGGAGCTCCTCTGACAGGGCGTCGCTCTCGGCGTGCTTTTGCAGCCACGTCAGCAAGCGATCGCCCTCCTCAAGGGCGCCGCGCGGACCCGGCCAGATCAGCAGGTGACGGGTCATAAACGCCGGCTGCGGCGGGGCCACGGTGACCATCCAGCCGAGCGCCTCGAGGCGACGACGGAGGCGCGAGAGCGGCACGCCGTCCGTCGGCGACGGGTAGACGAGGATCTCGTTCGGGGGGTGGAGCACGAAGACAGGCGGGATCACTTCCGCACCGTGCCGCGCAGCACCGTCACGAGCTTCCCATCGCGGCGGGCGTGGCCGCGGGCCGGCTTGATCACGTAGCGCTGGTTGCTCCAGCGGATCGTTTGAGCCACTTCTTCGGCGGCCTCCTTGGTTTCGAACAGCGCCGGGGTCTCGGTCCCGAACGTCTCCTGGTTGGGCGTCTGCACCAGCACGAGACCGCGGTTCGTGCGCTGATCCGGGTGAGCGTAGAAGCGGGTCGATCCGGCGTAGCAACGACCACCGACCGCGTTGGTGTTGAGGATTTCGGCGACATAGAGCGGCATGGTCGACTCCTGGGGCTGCGTGGGGGTGGGAAGCGGCGCGGGGCCGTGCCCGAGCTGCTGGGTCAGCCGCGCTTCGATCTCGCGCAGCGTGAGGCCGTGCCAGCCGCGCGAGGTGCTGCGGTGGGAGGAGCCGGCCTCGCCATACACGATGGCGTTCACGTGGCCGTTGGCGTCGCCGTCACCATTGCCCCACACGGCGAGGAGGCGCGACGAATCGTCGTCGCGGACGGGCAGCGAGGCCTCGACGTCGCCGGGGATGGTGGGTTCGGTTTCGAGCACGAGCCCGAAGCGCTTCACCAGGAGGCGGAACGCGCGCTTGTTCGCAGCGCGGGCGCGGGCAAGGTCCGCCTGACGCGCGGCCTTCACGACGCCACCGGGCGGCGAAAGCGGGCGGCGGGCTCGGCGTAGAGGCGGACGGTGCCGTACGGCATGTCGCCCAGGTCGCCCGTGACCGATGTCATCTTTCCGACCACAGTGTGGGCGATGCGATCGAGACCGGCCAGGGCCGCCACGCGCGCCACGCGGTTCGGGTTGCGGCGGTAGGCAAAGCTCGACTTGACGATCGTTTCGAGGCGCCAGGCCTCGCAAGGCTCGAAGCATCCTTCCTGGATGCCGCCCTCGCAGAGGGCAATCAGCCCGAAGTGCCAGGTGTCGCGGAACGCCTCCACCTCCTCGGGTCCGATGTCGCCCTCGTCGAGGGCCTCGGTGACGTGCGCATCGAGCACGAAGTAGTGGGTCCGCACCACGAACAGGTAGTTCGCGTTCGGGAGGCGACGGACGGCGACGTCGCACGCGTTGGGCTGCAAATCCATCAGATACGTCTCACGCTTGGCCATGGTGTCTCCTGCGGCGGCCCTCGGAACAGCGGCTGCCTAGCCCCGCGCCGCCGGTCAGGGCGACGCGGGTTACAACGGCGCTACGCGTCCGCGTCGGGCAACCACCAGCCAGCCCGTGTGGCCATGGCCCGCGCGTCGGCTTCGTTGGTGTAGAAGAGCGAAGGACGACGCGCGCGCGCCGCTTCCCAGGCCTCTTCTAGCGTCGCCCGAGACGACCAGAATCCTTCTGCCCAGGTCGAGAACGAGAAGAACGTCGCGCCGGTCGTGCTGCGGTTCTCGCGGAAGAAGGCGTAGGACTCCGTCCCGTGTGCCACGAGGACCGTATCGACGTGCGGATTGACGGACACGCGCTCCACGACAGCGAGTGGCGCGGCGCTCACGGAAGGCCTCGCTCGCGAGCAGCGATGAGGCACGCGTCTGCGTCGTCTTTCAGACCGCGGTGCTTGCTCGCCTCCTGACGGTCGAAGAGCCACGCCGTGTCGCGCGACGTGATCTCGTGGAGAACGTCCTCCTGGGCGACGCTGTCGCCCGTCGCGAGGTCCCGCAGAGGCTCGCGCGGGTGCCAGAACGCGAGGCAGCGGCCCTCTTGGACGGGCGTGTAGCGGTCGCCGCAGTAAGGACCGTGGTAGCGGGCCACGTGGCCGCCGCGAAGGAAGTAAATCTTGCCCGGCTTGAGCGCGATTTCGGTGGTCATGGTCACGTCCAGTCGATGCGTTCGGCCGTCGCGGCGTCAGCCAGCGCGGCGGGGGTGGGGTCCGTGGCGAGGAATTCCTCTGGTGTTGTCGTGCTGCTGTTCCGTGTTGCACTGTACTGCTCTGTACTACGCAATCCATTCTCGCCATCTTCCTTCTCTTGGCAAGCTTCCCGATGTCGATTTTCGTCACGTGCCTTGTTTTTGGCTGTGAAGAGAACGAAAAACATCCGGCACCGTCACGAGAGGTGACGCGAGGCACGAGATGAATCGCGCGCGCCGCGGAGTTCTTTCCTTTCCCTTCTTCTTTCGGGCGACGCGCGCGCCGCGTGACGCGGAAGAGAGATCCTCTCCGGAGGATCTCCGCGCGCGCAAAGCCTTCGCTCGGGGCAAACGTCAGTCGCCTATCGGCAGCGCCACTTCGTCGAGCAGCGCGTGCATCGTGGCCACGCTTTCGGGCGAAAGATGCTCCAGCCGGTCGCCTCCGCCAAACCCGAGGTGACCGCGGAAGCGATCCCGAAGGCGCGCGACGCTCGCGCGGTGCGTGAGGCGCGCGCGCGCGTCGTCGGTGAGTGGCATCACCCAGGTCGTACTGTCGTAGCTGATGGATCCCTGCAGGAAGCCGGCCGTCGACAACCACCCCCGCGCGCCCCTGACGAAAGGCCCGCGCTCGGCTCCACGGTGTCGATCCGCTCGGGGCCACGCTTGGTCACGAGCATCACCTCCACTGCCTCCGTGCTCGCCAGCAGACCTGCCAGCCACGCGCGGCGCTCCTTGGTCAGGCCCGGGCGCTTCGTCTCGCTCATGCTTCTCCGTCCTCTCCGTCTTCTTGGGGAGCGGGCGGCGGGGGCGCGGGCAAGGGCTCCCCTGCCAGCAGGATCTTCACCTCGCCGAAGCGCGTCACCTTGTGCTCGCGAATGAGCTCGTCGCGCACAGCCTTGCGGAGGCGCGGGAAGACAGCGCGCACGATCTGCTCGACCGTGCCTTTCGGGCGCAGGCTGGTGGCCGTCAGCCGCTGGACGAGCGCGCCGTCGTTGTCCTCGGACTGATCGCCGATGGCCACGCGCGGATCGGCGCCGGGCGCTACCTCCCAGTGGATGCTGGCCGACCCGAAGGCGCTGTGGATCGCGAGGGTGCCCAGTTCGTCGAGGAACGCTGTCGCCAGCCAGCCCTGGTAGTCGAGCACGTAGCGCCAGACGCGCACCTTGGACGACGCGCGCGTCATCGCGCGCCTCGTCCAGCGATCGCCCGAAGCTCCCGCACGGCCAGGCGAAGGCCTTCGGCCTTGCCCCACAGGTGCGTGCGCTGCAGGTTCGTGACGTGCTTGTCCGGCGAGAGCGCCATCGCCCCCTCGGCCCGGCGCTCGAGGCCGCGCGCCACCTGCTCGAGCGCTTGCTCGCCGAGCAAGGCGGGCGGTGGCGCGCTCGCGACCGTCGGCAGCAGGAGCCCGAGATGGCCCTCGGGCATCACCCACACCCGAAGCGGGTCGACGAGCCCGAGCACGTGCGCGCTCGCCCACCGAAGGCCCACGTCGGCCTTGCCGAAGATGGACGCGTTCTCGAGGCCCTCGACGAGCATGGACAAGCTGCTCTTGCGCACGAACTGCCGCGACTCCGAGCGCCACAGCACCCAGCCACGAAAGATCGGCTGCTCACTCACGGCGCGTCTTCCGGCACCGGACCCACCACCCGCTTCGGCGCGAACGGCTGGGTGACGTTCGCGCCGGACAGCGCGAGGATCTGCACGAAGACCACGTCCTCTCCGCCGCCGTGCGCCAAGTCGCGGAAAAGCGTCTCGGCGCGGAAGGCGCCCTCCCACAACGGGCCAGGGCCGCGTCCGTCGTGCGAGGGCACCTCGTCGGCCACCAGCGCACCCTTGCGCACGTCGATGACCGCGTACCGCACGCGGGCGCCGAGAGGCGCCGAGACCACGCGGTTGTCGTGCCCGAAGGCCACGCCCGTCTGCGGACCCCCTGCGTGCTTCGGGAACGCGGCGAGGCGTTCGTTCGCGTCCGTCAGGTGGCGCACCTTCTCGCGGAGCAGATCATTTTCCTTGGCGAGCTCGGCGGCCTCTTCGGACACGGCCACCCCCTGCTCGCGGGCCATCTTCCGCGTGAGGACGCGCATGGCCACCTCGTTCGTTTCGCGGGACGCGCGTGCCGCGCGCGCCCGCTCGTTCTTGACACCCTCCTCGAAGCCCTGCTTCAGGCGATCGCTCAGGAGCGTCTGAAACGAGGAGCTCTCGAGGATGACGCGACCCGGAGGCTTGGACGTGGCGGGCACCGCGCCGAGCGCGAGGAGCTCCTCCGCCAGCGTCCGCGTGGCGGACGCCGCGCGTTCACTCAGGGCCTCTTCGCGCGCCAGGGCGTGGCCCTCGACGCGGCCGAGCGCGCGCGCGCTCTCCAGGAGTGCGGTGAACCTCGCACACTCCACGTCCCGCAGCGTGTCGTGCGCCGCTGCGGCGCCTTTGCACGCGGTCTCGAACGCGTCCAGGGCCGTGTGATGCGCCGCCCGGGCGCTGACCACCTCGGGCGACGGTTGGGAAGAGCCGCGAGAGAGCTGGGGCATGGGCGCTCTCTCGTCCTTCAGTTGTCCACGCCGGACAGCACGTGGTGAAGCTCGATGGTGGCCGAGGCACTCCGCACCCGCGCCGCGAAGAGCGTGAACTCCGTCGCGAGGATCGCGAGGATCGTCATGTCCGCCCGACCGCCCTTGGCCGCGCTCCGGAACTCGAGCGCCTTGGCGTCGAGCAGCTGGGCGATCTGCTCGGTGACTTTCTTGGCCGTCTCCTGCACGGCCTTGCGGACGTCCTCCTGGTCGAACACGACCGCCTGCCCCGCGGGCGGCGGCGTGCCGGTGGACGTGACGGCGATCGCGGGCCCGTCGAGGTCGGCGCGCGCAGAGCCGGCCTGCGGCGGGTACGGCTTGGCTGCCGGCACGGGCGCTTCCTCCTCCGGCACGACCGGGGCCGTGGGCGCAGAAAACGCCGCCTCGGGGGCGGCGGATTCGTCGCCCACCACCACGGGCGGGATCTCCTCGTCGGACGGATCGGACGCGAGCTCGGCGGGAGAGGAGGTGTTGCTGCGGTTCTTGCGGTTGGACATGAGGGGGTCTTTCTGGGGACGACGAGGCACGGCGGACCTACGCAGGCTTGGATGCTACGCGGGCTTGGTCAGGTCGCGGGGGTCGTCTCGCGCACACTGACGCCAGGCGGCGCAGCGACCTTGACGGGGGCGGCGCCGAGCTCGGCCGGCTCCCGATCCAGCTGCGCGCTCGCCTGCGTGAACATGTCGAAGATGGGCCCGAGGTTCGGGATCAGGTACTCGCGCGCAAGATCCGCGATCGTGTCCGAGCCGACAGACATGCCCTCGACGCGAAGCTCCTCGGCCACGACCTTGGCAGCCGGATGATCGCTGAGCACGGGCACCCGCGTGATAATGGCGCCGAGGCCCCAGCCGAGCAGGCCCTCGCCCGCGCGCGTGCTGAGCACCCGCTCGACGAGCCCGATGCCCGCCTTCGGCACGCGGTGCTTCTTCATGACGCTGAGGGCGGCATCGCGCGCCACGCGCACGCCCTGCCGGCACGTGGTGCGCAAGAGCGCCTTCTTGCCGTCGCTCTTGACGGTATCGACCGCGTCGCGGGTGGTTTCCTTCACCGCGCTGGTGATGGCAGACAGGACGGGAGCGGCGGCAGCGGCGACCGTCGGACGGGGGGCGAGGGTGGGATCGGTCTGGGTCATGGCAAGGGCTCTCTCTCGGGCTTGGCGCAGGGACTGGTGTTCGTTCTCTTCGAGTTGTCTCATCACGGCCAGGGCGCCGTGGTACGCTTGCTGCTCGCATTCGACGCGTTTGCGCGCCACCTCGAGCAAGCCGACTTCTTTCTCGAGCTCGGCTTTGAGCTCGGCCAGCACCCGCGGGCGAAGCTCCGCCCGAAGCTCGCCGAGCGCGTCCTGGCGCCACGCCCGCACGTACCCCGCGTGCTCCTCGGCCGAGAGGGGCGCCCCCCTCTCCGATGGACCGGGGGTGCCGTAGGACAGCGGCGGAGGGGCGCTCGGGCCCATCAGCTGCAGCCAGGCGCGCTTCTTGGCCTCCTCCTCGCTCGGACAGAGGTGTGCGACGCCGACGCGGTGGCGGCCGACCGCGACACTCTCCTCGAAGCGGAGATCACGATCGCTGCAGTCCGCGTGTCGAATGACCAGCTGCCCGTTCTCGTACAAGACCACGTAATAGCGCTTCTTGATCTCCTCCGGCGGCACCGCTGTCTGGTTCGCGAGCTCTTCGGCGAGGCGGTAGGCGTCGAGGTAGTTGTGATCCCTCTCCGTGGCCTGGTAGCCCACGGGCATCAGCTTCTCGTTGGGGTAGCTCGGCACGCCGCCAGTTACGTCGATCGGTAGCGGGCTGTCAATCTGTATTTGCTGATAGTCCGAGGGCGGAGGTTCGTACGCGCTGTAAGGCCCAGGCAGGTCGGTGGCAGCGCCGAGCGCGAGGATGCTGCGGATCGCTTCCGCAGGCGCCGACAGCGCGCGGTAGAGCGCGCCCAGGCCTTCGGTGGGGCGGGGGAGGCTGCCCGTGTCATTCACGTTCCGCTCGATGTTCCGGTCGAGCGGCGCGAACGCGTCCGGCGTCAGCCAGTACGACGAGGCCTCTGGCGCGTGATCGAAGTCGGAAGGGCGCGGCGCGTGCAAGACCTCCAGGAAGGCGAACGTCTCGGCCTCCTCGAGCGCCAGGAAGGCCTGGCGACCGGGGGTCCAGTACGAGTGCCCGTCGTGGGTCACGCCGTAGCGCATGCGCGTGGCATCGCCCGCTTACTTGGGGCGCGGGCCCGTGCCCGCGTAACCGCCCGGGCTGTAGAACCATCCGGGCCCCCGAAACTCGGTCGTGGTCTTGCTGATCAGCCGGCGGGCGGTCACCTGCTGGCACGCCGGGCAGATCGTCTCCTTGCCCGCGGTGATCTTGGCCTCGACCTCCCACGTGTGGGCGCAGGTCTCGTTGGTGCAATCGTACTCGTAGAAGGGCATGGGCTCAGGGGAGAGGTGGAGGGCGAAACCGCGGGTTGTCGAGGGCTTTCAGGCCCCCGCGCACGAGCGCGACGAGCGCCGCGTCGCGGGTGGTCTGGTGGTGAAAGGCGTAGGCGTCGACCAGCGCGCAGAGGTCCTTCCCGAGCGTGACGATGGCGCGCTCACGCGGCGCCCGGTGGTACAAGCGGTTCGTGCGCGGCGCGGCCGGCGGAGGCGTCACAGCACGCCCGCGAGCAGCGCCTCGATCCCGAGGTCCATGGTTCTCCGGCTGTAGTGCGTCGCGAGAAGATCCCACCCGCACACGCTCCAGGCTTCGAGCTTCTCGCGCACCCGCGTGTGGTCAGCGCGTTCTTCCGCCACCGTCTCGCGCAGCACGTGGACCATCTGCTCCGAGGAGTGCACGATCCCGGGGTAGCCCGCCAACGTTAGACGCGCATCCCCCCACGCAAACGCGATCAGCCGACTCCCGAGCGCGAGCGCCTCGTGCTCGGCCAAGCCGAAGCCGGCGTTCGTGGGAACGCTCGACACGTAGGCAATGCCGTCGAAGAAGAGCGCGTCTCGTTCCTCCTCGGTGAGGTACCCCCCGGGCGTGTCCTGCCCGTACAGCTGGTAGATGCCCGCCACATCCGCCTCCTCCACGCAGCGGGCGAGTTGCTCCGTGCGCATGCGCTGCTGCACGTCGCGGGACGTCGGACGGTTGCGCATCCCCCAGAGCGCCTCGACCTTCGGGCGCTGGCCGAGCACGCGCGCCACCCGCCCGTCGAACCGAGGGGCAATGTGCGGGCGGATCACGAAGACCTGGTCGCGCCCACTCGGCGCGTGCGTGTGCACGTTTGCGGCCGACATGACCAGCAGCGCCCCGCCCCACGAGCGGGGCACGAGGCCACCCTCGGTGCCATTGTGCGCCACCCAAACGATGCGCGGGCGATGACCGTGCGCGCGGGCGATGGCCTGGGCGCTCTCGAGTTGCCGCGGGCTGCAGACGAAGATCACGTCCGGCTCCTCCCCCGCGAGCCCTGGACACCGCCCTTGGTCCGCCTCCGCCAAGCCCTCGTGATCGCCGAGCGCCTCGACCCGCAGATCCCACGCGTCCGTCGCGCGCAGCAGGTTCAGGAGGGTGGGCGATTGCAGCGCCCAGAGCACGATCGGTCGCTTCGGAGGGGGAGAGGGCATGGCGGCGTCTTCCGTCTTATCCCGGTGTCCTGATAAGGCGCAAGAGATCCTTCACGCTGTGCGCGAACTCCTGAGACGAAGCCCCGCCGCTGCCGCCGAGCAGCAGACTCGCGAGGGCGCGCTTTTCCCCGAGCTTGCCGACGACGAGGTGCTCGACCGTCCCCTCGGCGATGAGCTTGTGCACGGTCACGGCGCGCGTCTGCCCGATGCGGTGGGCGCGGTCGGTCGCTTGGTTCTCGGCGGCCGGGTTCCACCAGGGATCGTAGTGCACCACGGTCGAAGCGCTCGTGATGTTGAGGCCCGCGCCACCGGCCTTCAGCGTGATCAAGAACACGTCCTTGGTCGGATCGTGCGCGAAGCTCGTCACCAGCGGCCCGCGCTTGTCCGTGTCGACGTCGCCCGTGAGGACGCTCACCCCGAAACCGAGGCTCGTCAGATCACCCGCGAGCAGGTGCACCATCTTGGCGAAGCTCGAGAAGACCAACGCCTTCTGTCCGGCCGCCTTCGTCTTCTGCAGGATCGCGACGAGGGCGCGCAGCTTGCCCGATGCCCCGTAGGGAATGTCCACGAGGCGGGGATCGCTCGCCACCTGGCGCAGACGCAAGACGGCTTGCAGGATCGCGATCTGCTGCTCCTTCGTGACCTTCTCGCCCTCGCCGATCCCCTCGCAGGCCCGCTCGGTCGCTTCCTTGATCTCCTGGTAGATGGCCCGGTGCCGAGGCGGCAGCGTCACGCTGACCTCGTGCTCGGTCTTCTCGGGCAGATCGGCAGCCACGTCGGCCTTCAAGCGCCGGAGCATGTACGGCGCGCACACCGCGCGCAGGCGCGCCGCGGCCTGCTCGTCGCCGCCCGCCAGCGGCCCCCCGTACACCTGCTTGAACCAGGCCGCGGGCCCGAGCAGGCCCGGCACCGCGATCGAGAACAGCGAGTGAAAGTCCCCCATGCCGTTCTCGATGGGGGTGCCCGTGAGCACGATGCGGCGCTTGCTCGGGATCGCGACGGCCATCTGTGCGCGCACCGAGCTCGCGTTCTTGAGGGCCTGCGCTTCGTCGAAAAGCACCCAGTCGAACGGGGGAAGGCCCGCGAGGAGGGGCAGGTCGAAACGCGCGCAGTCGTAGCTCGTGACCACGATCTGCGCGCCGCCCCCAAACGCGAACGCCGTGATCTTGCTCCGCTTCGGTCCCGTGTAGATGGCCACGTGCAACTGGGGCGAGAACGTCGCGATCTCCCGCGCCCAGTTGTACACGGTCGAGGTCGTCGTCACGACCAGCGCCCGGAACGAGGGCTGCGCGTGGTGCAGCCGCGCCATCGCGGCGATGCACTGCAGCGTCTTACCGAGCCCCATGTCATCCGCCAGCAGGCCCCCTGGCCCCGTGTCGTGAATCCACATCAGCCAAGCGACGCCCGCCTCCTGGTACGGGCGCAGCTTCGCCCGCACCAGGGGTGGCGGAGGGGCGATCAGCGGCGGGGGCGCGCCCATCATCACACGAGGGAGGGCGGGCAGTGGGAGGCGCCGAGCGGCAGCGCCACCATCATGCCCGTGCCCGGGTAGAAGAGGCGCTGGACCCGGGGAGGGTGCGTCGGCGCGGCGCACCGCGGCGGCGGCATCACGCAGCGCTCGTCGCGCGCGAAGACGCCCACCGACGCACGCCCCGGCGGAGAGATCCCGGGACCGCGCGGGCGAAGCCGCACGCACGCCTCCACGCGGGCGGCGCGCGCCTGATCGCAACAGACCCCCGGCGGGAAGGCGAGGGCGAGCTCGCCGCACGTCAGGGTCAGGCTCTCCTCCTCGGGCTGCCGGTTGGCCCATTGCTGCAAGGTCCCCCACGCGGTCACCTCACAGGCGCGCCGTCGCTGGTGCGGGTGGTGCGTGGCGCGGGGGGGCTGCCGCCCCTTGCCTGCGTGGCGGTCGACCGCGCGCATCAGCCATCGTCCTGGTCGTCGTCGTCGTCGTCGTCCCCGTTATCGTCGTCGTCGTCGTCGTCCTCCCCCCCCGCATCTTCCTCTTCGTCTCCCTCGAAGATGTTCTCGTAGGCCTCATGGATGGCGTCGGCTTTGGCGACCACGCCCGACGGAGCAGTGCCTTGCTCGAGCAGGCGCTGGACGGTGCCCACGAGCTCGTCGCGCACGTCCTCCTTGCGCTCGAGGAAGTCCCGCTTGCTCTCTTTGGCCTTCTCGTCTCGGGTCAGCTTGGCGACGATCGCGTCGACCTCGTCGAGCAGTTTCACGGCCATTTCGCCCGTCTTTCTGTCGGGGGCGGCGCCTCCCACCGTCAGGCCCTCGAAGAGGCTCCAGAGCAGGGATTTGTCGTTCTCGTCGATGCTGGGTACGGGGGACTTCGGTGCGGGCGTGGTGGGCGTGGTCATGGGTCCATGAGGGGGCGAAAGGGAGATCGGTCGAGGAGGCGATCAGCCACGAAGCGCGGCGTGATCGTGATCGTGGAAACACAGCACGGGGAAGCGCGCGGGCGAGGCATGCTCGAGGGGCGAGTGGGCGAGCGCGTACACGCCATGCGGGTACGCGCCTTCGCCAGTGCCGCGCGCTGGTTGGTCGAACGCCGGCCAGTCTTCCGGCGGCGCCTTCTCGGGCGCGAGCCCCGCGGGGCCGTTCCGGTCGCACCGACCGTGCGTGAGGCGCGCCAGCCAGCGAAGGAACGGCGGCCTGCTGTCCTCCGACTGACTCGCAGGGTAGATCTCGACCCCGCCCGCACGGTCGCTGAAACCGGACGGCGGAAACGCGCACGAGAGGAGCTCGTCCGCCGGCACGCCGTGCCGGAAGGGCTCGTCGTCCTGCATGCTCATTCGGGCTTCTCCCGTAGGTGCAGGCGGACCACCCGCGGCGGGGGCGGCTGCCACGCCGCGCCACAGAAGTCGTAGATGTGTGTCACCAGCACGTTGCTCGGCTTGTCGAGCACCCGAGTGGTCAGGTGGGCCATGTCCTCGTTGCCCACGCCGAACGGCGGGTGCTTGACCACCAGCGGCTCGGAAGAGCACTGACGCATGAACACTGCATCCATCTCGGGCATGCCCGAGAGGTAGCCATGCTGCTGGTTCTCAGGGGGATCGCGACGCACGAGGTGCTCCTGCGGGGGGAGCGCACGGAGAGCGCGCCAGAATGCGGGCGTCGGATAACGCGTGCCCGGGTGAGACGCGAGGCCCGCACCCTCCGCCACGAGCGGGTATTCGAAGCTGCTGCTGCACGGCGGCCGGTTGAGGCTCCACAGGAAGGAGAGCGTGGTCACGCAGAAAGCCTAGTTCGGGCCCTTGGGCGGTGCTTCCTCGGCCTTCGGCGTCCACACCCGCGTCGGGTACGTCCGGAAAGCCTCGATCGCCTTGTCGGCCACGTCCACGATGACCACCGCGTCGAGCACGGTCACGCGCGGCACCGGATCACTCAGCGACACGCTCGGCTCCGGCCCCTCGCCGAGGTCGATCGCCGTCGGCCAAGGCCCCTGGGCGGCCAGGGTGTTCATGAGGTAGTGGCCGAGCCACTGGCCCAACTGGCGGGCCTCGGTGATCTCGGTCAACCCCGTCTGCGGATCGTAGACCACGTAGCCGAGGTACGTCGCGAAGGCAGAGCGCACGAGAGCGTAGCGGAGGGGAGGGGGCACCGCGGCGGGGACAGACGGGTCGGACATGGGGGCTTCTCTTTCGGGACAGCGGGGAGGCGTTCGGGGTGGCGGCGAGGGGGAAGGCTCAGATGTGGAGGCCGGACAGTGCGGGGCCGCGGTCCTCGGGCACGAGCGCGGCCCGCAAGAGCATCTCGGGCACCAGCAACGTAAAGGCCAGCACGCGCTTGTCACGCGTGTTGATCTTGTGGGCGCATTCGATGGTGAGGACGCCACGATCGATCTTCTTGATCGTGCCGATCAACGTGTCGCCTCCCACGTTCTCGCTCTCGGACGGAAGGGGCACGGGTACGGCGAAGTTGAGCTTCGCGAGCTTGTCCACGAGCCCCGACCACGGGCTCACGGGTTCCGCGGGGGGGGGGGGGGGGTGGGCGTCGGTCGGGGGGGTCATTCGGGGATCTCGGCCGGGGGGGCGGGGGGAGCGGCAGGGACCAC